>TARA_R110002126_G_scaffold291243_2_pt1 | contig 22640 bp, 18 predicted proteins | sample TARA_R110002126 | Tara Oceans TARA_R110002126 (sample SAMEA4397536) | marine metagenome | biome: Polar Biome; feature: [DCM] deep chlorophyll maximum layer (ENVO:01000326); material: water (ENVO:00002006), including particulate matter (ENVO:01000060) such as... | depth 30 m | reverse complement strand
ATCTGCCTCATCTAAAAGTATTTGTTCAGTTGCATCTGCGTGCACAATTACAAAGACATCTCCCGGAATAATATCTACGTTTCCTAAAGGATAATCATCTACCCAAGAACCTCCATTAGATTGTTTTTGAATAGAATATGCTGATAAATTTATTGTAGTGCCAGAAAGGTTTACAATTTCAATTGCTTTTTGATTACCACTACCAGCAGCAGGTTCTGCATATTCAGAAATAAATAATTCTGAAACCCCATTAAAGGTTCCTGCAGAAGTTGTTGCAGATATTGAAGCTGTTTTATTAGATTTGTTATTATCAGTATCCACTGCTAAAATTTGTACAGTGTAGGTTGTTGATGAACTTAAACCACTTACTGTATAAAAGATATCTGAAGTTGTGCCATTTAAACTATCATCTACATAAATTTCATAGTTTGCAACAGCATTATTATCTGTAGCAGCTGTCCAAGAAACTTTAAAAGAAGAATCTGTTTCGTTACTAACAATAACATTTGTTGGAGTAGTCGGTGCATTTGCATCTTGCAATGTTGTGCCATTTAAAGCAGTACTTGCAGCTGACTTATTGTTAATCAAATCTTTTGCAACTATTGAAAAAGAATATGTTGTATTTGTTTCTAAATTTGCTATTAAGATATTGGTATTTGTAGTTTGTTCTTGTAGAATACCGTTCACAAAAATATCATATCCTGTTACTCCAATATTGTCTGTAGAAGCATCCCAAGAAACATCAATAGAATTTAACGAAATGTTACTTAACGTAATGTTTAGCGGAGTAGTAGGTGCTTGTGTATCTGAACTTTTATAAATACCCCAAGTATCTTCTGCAGAGTTGCCTCCCCAAATTCTTGTTGCTAAATAAGGATTGTCTATAAACGGATTTCTATTTCCTTGAGCAGCACTATTAGAAGAATCTCCATGGTATGTATTTCTAGCAATTTCTATTTCAGAAACGGGGTCTTCAGCATTCCATTGTAGGAAAAGATCTATCATTTCATCTTGTGTAAATTTTTTGCTACCTACACCAACAGCAGTTGGTAAACAAACAGTACCATATCTTAAATACATATACATTATCATTCTAGCGGCATCTCCTTTCCATTGGTCTCCTGGATACCAAGCTGCAGTATTTGGACCATCTAAACCTTGATGAAAATCAATATTAGAAAAATTTGAATTACCAGAACCTCTGCCGTATTTTCTGTTGTTTCTAGTAGAATTACGAGTTCTATCTGCTGCTCTTAAATGATGTGCATCTGTAGAAGGTCCAGGAACATCGGTATCCAATATCGGATTTGCTAAAGATTTTGGAAAAACGTGTTCTCTATTCCAAACAAAAGAATCTCCACTACCATTATCTTGCAGTCGATTGTCTCTAGAAAGATCATTAGTATCATCACTATCTGTGCCATTTTCCCAGCCATAAAATAAAATTACGTCTCCAGAAAAATTAACATTGTCATCAGTTGCTTTGGTAGCATCCCAAACATCAGGGCCACTGCTAGTATATTCTAAAAAACGAGTATGCGTAGCAATAATTTTTACCGCTAATGCATCTTTTAACGCAGTACCTGATAAAGTTAAATCAACATCATTATAATATGTTTCTTGCGAAAAAGTAGTAGAAATTGATAACAGAAAAATTGTAATGGTAAGTAATTTTTTTATCATAATACTATGTCTTAAATTAAAGTGTTTTCTTTTTTAAAAATAAAATACATCTAAAAGTTATAAAGTAATTATACTTTTTTTTCTAAAAGAGCCATATAAAAACCGTCGAAACCAGATATATGAGCAAGTACTTTTTTATCTTTTACAAAAGTAAACTCTTTTCCTGACTCAGATGTTAAGAATTTGTCAACTTGTTGTTGATTTTCTGAAGGTAAAATAGAACATGTGGCATACACCATTTTTCCACCAGGTTTTACCATTTTAGAATAACTTTGTAGTACTTCTTGTTGTACTTTTTTAATGTTCTCTATAAATTCGGGTTGTAATTTCCATTTAGAATCAGGATTTCTGCGAATAACACCTAAACCAGAACAAGGAGCATCAATTAAAACACGATCTGCTTTGCCATATAATTTTTTTATAGGTTTAGTAGAATCGATAACACGCATATCTATATTATGGGCTTTATTTCTTTTGGCTCTAATTTTTAATTTTTTCAATTTACTTTCGTAAATATCCATAGCAATAATTTGCCCTTTGTTTTCCATTAAAGCAGCTAAATGTAGTGTTTTACCACCAGCGCCAGCACAAGTATCTACAACTTTCATTCCTGGTTTTACATCTAAATATGCGGCCACTAATTGAGAGGAAGCGTCTTGTACCTCAAAAAAACCATTATGAAACGCTTCTGTTTTAAAAACGTTAGCTCTTTCTGGCAATAGTAAGGCATCGGGGTGATTCGGAACAAATTCTGTAATTACATTCTCTGTATGCAATTTCTTTTGAAGTATCTCTTTAGAAATATTTAACGTATTTGTTCTTAAAATTACCTTGGCCTGTTCGTTTAAAGCTGCAATTTCTTTCGTCCAAATTTCTTCACCTAATTCAGAAAGACAGATTTCATCCATCCAATCAGGAATGGATTCTCTGTATTTTCTAATTTTAGACAATTCTGCAAAACGACCTTTAATTCGTCTTTCTGGCACATCACCAACTTGATTCCAATCTGGTAATTTTATCCCTCTTAAGATACACCAAACTGAAAATAATCTCCATATATTATCTCTATCATAAGGTAGCTTTACCTCTGCAATTTCTCCATATAATCTATTCCAACGTACAATGTCGTAAATCGTTTCTGCAACAAATTTACGATCTCTAGCGCCCCAACGTTTATCTCTTTTTAGCGCTTTTTCTACAGCTTTATCTGCATAAACACCTTCGTTAAAAATATCTCTAATACTGTCTATAACCGCAAAAGTTAAGTTTCTGTGTAATCTCATTTTATCTCAATAATGGCTACAAAGATACTAATAACTTGTAGCTTAAAAATTAATTTTTTGAAGATATGGATTGGTTTAAACACGATATGTTGAATATACAATAAATGATATGCAAGTACCTACAACTTATGTTTTAATACAAACAGTTTCATTCATGAAAAGCATTCTTTTTTTTAGGTAACTAAAACATTCATAATGGTTTATGTTTTTTTTCTTTTCGTCGATGGTTGTTTGTTCGTTGATTGGTATCGTTAAAATGCATTCAACGAAACAAAACGAAAGATAATTGCCATTGAACTTAACCAATTTTGTGTTGCTCGAACTTAAGTGAAAAAACGACAACAGTATTTTTACCTTTGAAGTAGTAACATTGATTAAACTAGATTTTTTTAATAATTACCCTCAAATTTTTAATTATGAAACCCCTACAAAAACACCCCAGAAACCGCCACGCTAATCCTCTAAAAAGATCTATTATTTTACTTTTGTTTATTTTGATGAATATATTTTCAGCAAACGCACAATGTGTAAGTGCTACCGATTGCGATGGTGATGGCATTGAAAATTTAATAGATTTAGATGATGATAATGATGGAATTTTAGATTGTGTAGAAAACGGATTAGACACTAATTCTTTAAGTGATTTATTTTCTATAGCAGGTAATGCAACTTTTAAGAATTCTAACGAAATAGAACTTACTCCAGATGTATATAATCAAGCAGGTTCGAGTATGTCTTTTGGGAAAATTGACTTTACTACTGATTTTAATTTTTCTATCGAAATTAATTTAGGTTTAAAAGATGTTGGAGCAGATGGTATTGCAATAGTTTTTCATAATGATCCTGATGGTATAAATACTGTTGGCGTTTCTGGTCAAGGTATTGGAGCATGGCATATTAAAAATGGAATTTCAATAGAATTTGACACCTATCGAAATAGTGGAGAAATAACTAACGATCATACTCAAATAAAAAATACAAGAACTTGGCAAGGGCTAACACCAATGACCGATTTAGGGAATATAGAAGATGGTAATTGGCATTTGGTTTCATTTAGTTGGGTTGCAAGTACAAAAACATTAAGCTATTCGTTTAACGGAACTGTAATTGCTAATTATACAGACGATTTAATTGCCAATGTTTTTAACGGAGAAGCGAATGCTTATTTTGGTTTTACAGCATCTACAGGAGGGCAAAGAAATAGCCAAAGAATACGATTTATAAATGAATTATGTACATATCCTTTTGCTAAGGATACTGATAATGATGGAATACCTAACCAATTTGATATTGATTCTGATAACGATGGATGCCCTGATACCTTAGAGGGAGGCACCCATTTCACATCAACAGATAGTAATGGTAGATTAAATGGAGGTATAAGTGGAAATGGTGTGCCTTTAGTGGCTTTAGGAGTAGGACAAACAATAGGAACAGGTTTAGATGCTTCTGTATTGTCTGAAGTTTGTACAAACCCATACAACCCAACTACACCAGCAGATTGTTTTGCGGTTTTTATAGAGAATAATGTAACCGTAACAGGTGGTACTACAAACGGAAGTTTAGCAGCAGGTGGAGATTTAAATATTAACGGTGATTATGAACTGGCTTTACAAGATTGTGGTTGTTATGAATTAAATGGAAATAAAATGGGTGTAGTGATAGCTGGTAAAGTAAATTACAATACTGGTATTGTAAATCTACGTAATGCTACACAATATGCTCAAATAGCAGCATCTAATAACAGTAATGCTTGGTATGCAGATCCTCAAAATGCACCAACTCCAATACGCATAACTCCCGAAAATGATTATGATGCAACTTCTTATATTCAATTATCTGGAAATGCAGCAGCATTTAACTCAGCAGTAAATCCTGTTTTTACAAAAAGCGATATAGATTTTTCTTTAGCGTTTCAACGATTAAGGACGAATGCCACAAGTATGTCAGAAAATGGTCATAACGCACTGCTTAAAAATGCCACAGGCGATTCAATACCAAATACAAATCTACCAAACCAAGTAGCTGTTTTATTGAAAAATGGCGCCAACTATATCAATATCAATGGTTCAGATTTAAATAGTGTTCAGCTTTTCAACACTTTAAATAACGCAAATGCAGATCAATTTTTAATCGTTAACGTAAACGCGCCAGGGGTATTTAACTGGAATGTTTGGGCACAAAATGGTATTGCTAATCAAGATGCCTCTCACATTATCTATAATTTTTACAATACTACACAATTACATCTACAAGGAAATAACTCCATTTATGGTAGTATTTTAGCGCCTTTTGCAAGTATAACAAAAAACGAAAACTCAGCAGATGTTGTAGGGCAAATAATAGCAACTTCTTATACACAAAGTGGAGGTATTGTGCATTGCGAAACATTTTCATCAGAGGTAAATGCTCCGATTGCGGTAAACGTAGCCCCAATGGCAGCGTTTACCGCAAACGATAACGAGTGTTTGGCTAACAATACTTTTGTATTTAACAATACCTCAAATACTGATGGAATTGCTCAACCAATAGAAGCGATTTCATACCAATGGAATTTTGGAGATGGTACCACAAGCAATTTTATGGAGCCTACCAAAACTTATGCAGCAGCAGGAACTTATACAGTTACTTTAACTGCAACCAATTTATTTGGGTCAGATACTGTAAGCTCTCAAGTAACAGTATTGCCAGAAGTAGCTGCAGAGGTGGTCTTAAATGCTACAAATTTAGCAAATGAATCTGTAACTATGAATGTTACTCTAGTAAACGCTACTGAATTTTCAAGCTATTCTTGGATTTTACCAGGACAAAATACAGCGATTTATCAAAATGAAAAAGCAATTTCAATAGACTTTTCACAACCTGGTTTATACACATTGCTATTTATAGCAATACAAACAAATGGATGCAACATCACAACAGAAATACCAATTACTATTCAATCTAATGAGGTTACCACAGGTAATAGTGGAGGGGTAGAATCAGAATCTTTAGGAGATGCAATTTCTAAGATTTATGTAGGTAGAAAAAAGAATTCTGTACCTACTCAATTTGTGAAATCGACAGAGAATCTTTACAACAAAGCCCAATTAAAAAGCGTTCAACCTTATCAAGGCAAAGGGCAAACAATGTTAGATATGTTTCCAACAGCATTGGTTGCAGGTAATGTTGCCAACATAACTTCGCCAACAGATATCTTAGATTATACCATTGCAGATGAAGTGTTTTCTGTAGATTTTTCTATAAATGGGCATACAAAAGGCGTGGTTTTAGGAATTAAAACTTCAGATAAAATTTACAACCACACAAAGGCATCATGTGATAGATTAAGAGGCGCTGAAATTTTAAATATAGAAACAGTACAATTACAAGGTAAAAACTTTTTAATGCAAGCTATTAAACAACGAAATGGAGTAGTAGAATATGCTATTTCTTTTGCAGTTGCTAAAAATAATAACGATACCAACTATTCTATACAAAGTAATTGGTATGTAAATAATTACACTAAATTTAACGATGTATACAACTTTCAAGTATGGTCTACCAAGCCAGCTGATACACAAAAAATGGTTGCTGATATTCTAGTTAACTTACAATCTTTTATTCCTGTACAACAAACCGAATTGCAAAAAGTACCTAAAACGTATGCCGCTAAAATATCTAGAGATAAATCAGATTTAGTAGTGCTATTAAGAAGTACAGAAATAGGGCAAGAGGTAGAAATCTCTATGGAAGAAATTTACTCTGAAACAGCAAACAATGTAAAACACAGGTATAATCCTGTAAATTCGAAGAAAGAAAAAACATTGCGTATTGCTATTGCTGATGGTTATGAATACGATGCTTTGGTTAAAGTAAATGGAGAAATAGAAGATGCATTTTATCATGCAGATGGTAATTGGGGTTTAGATTATGATAAGAAATACACAAAAATAAAGCATTACGTTGTTTCTAATGATTTTGATAGAATGTATAATGATGATGAACATGCCATCAGCAGAAATGTAGAACTTACAGCAACAAGCGATTATGATTATTTAACTTTATACAAATCATTATTGCCAGGAACATTGCCTGCAGATTACACCGAGTACAAGTACCTGTCATTTACGGCAACAGGTAGTGGTTTAATGGAGTTAGGGTTAATTAAATCATCAGTTCAAGAATGGAAATCACAATATAGAATAATGGTTGATTTATCTGAAGAAGAGCAAACCTATTATGTGCCTTTCGAAATTTTTTCATCAACAGCAACTACAGAATCTATAACAGCAGATGATTTAACCACAATAGCATTTACTTTTTTACCAGTAGAAGCACAAACAACTGATTTAGATTTAAGTATAACAGATATAAAGTTTACAAAAACAGCTGTAGATGAAGAAGTAGTTTATAAAATTGAATCGTTTGAAAATGAGTTTATGGCATATCCAAATCCATCTCAAGGAAATGTAAACTTGTTGTTATATAGTAAATTACAAACTAATGTAAAAGTTACTTTGTTTGATGTTACCGGAAAAACAATTTACTCATCACCAGCAGCGCTTCATGAAGGTAAAAACGAATTGAATTTCGATTTTGGTAGCGTAAAACCAGGAGTATTATTTTTAAAAGTGAGCAGTCCTGAAACTGATTATGGAACCTCTAAAATAATTTTTAGATAAATCATAAGTGAATAATAATGTAGTGAGTTGTGGGGCTCATTATGTTGCAACTGCATCCAAATTGTAATTCATTTGGGTGCTTTTTTTAAAAATATCAATTGGTTAATTAAATTTTTAGGGGTATTAATTTAAGACTATTGATCTCAAGAGAGCTAACATTGTTAGCGCTCATTTTTTGATTATAAATATAAACTTTAATGTAACTTTTTTTAATACTAATCTTGCCAGAAATTATTTCATACTATTGTTGCACTCTAAAATAATATTAAATTAATAAAGAGTTTTATGAATAAAAAAACAGGATTAAAATTTATAAATAAATTCTAATCCTGTTTTGAAATATTTTTAATGCTATTAAGAAAAAAGCTTATCCATTTTTTCTTTTTCTTCTGCAGCTAAAGCGGCGTCAACTAAAATACGTCCACTATGCTCATCGATTGTAATTTTCTTTCTGTTTGCTATTTCTAATTGTACTTGTGGTGGTATTGTAAAATAAGAACCTCCAGAGGCACCACGTTCTATAGCCACAACGGCTAAACCGTTCTTAACTTTAGTTCTAATTCTGTTGTAAGCAGCAAATAAATGCGAGTCTAAAGAAGTACCAAACTCTTCAGATTTTTTTATTAAAAGCTCTTCTTCTTTTTGAGTTTCTTGTAAAATTGCATCTAATTCAGCTTTTTTGTGCCCCAAATGCTTTTCTTGTTTTGCTAACTTCTCTTTAGTGCCATCAATTACTTCATTTTTTTGAGCAATTTTAGCCTTGTATTCGTTAATTCTTTTTTCAGACAATTGAATTTCTAAGTCTTGGAATTCAATTTCTTTAGATAAAGAATCAAATTCTCTATTATTTCTTACTTTCTGTTGTTGCTCATCGTACTTTTTCATTAACACTTTAGATTCGTCTATTGCTAACTTTTTGTTATTAATATCCGTTTCTAAATTAGCAACATCTTTGTCTAAGTTAGCTATGCGTGTATTCAATCCAGCAACTTCATCTTCTAAATCTTCAACTTCTAAAGGTAATTCACCTCTAACATTTCTAATTTCGTCAATTCTAGAGTCTATTAATTGTAAGTCATATAAAGCTCTTAATTTTGCTTCAACCGAAATTTCTTTCTTCTTTGCCATGTTTATATATAATATATAGGATTTGTACTTTTTTCTGATAAAACGACTGCAAAATTACTAAATTTTTTTGTAAGATAGTCAACCAAAAGGTTTTTTGTAAACTGTTCGCTTTCATAATGACCAATATCTGCCAAAAGAATGCTGTTTTCAGCTTTAAAAAACTCATGATATTTAAAATCTGCACTTACATAAGCATCAGCACCAGCCATTTTTGCGTTATCTATAGCAAAACTTCCAGCACCTCCTAAAACTGCCACTTTTTTTATTTTTTTATTGATGAATGCAGAATGACGAACACAATCTGTTTGCATTTTCATCTTTACATAACTTAAAAACTTTATTTCGTCCATTTCAGTAGTTAGCTCACCTATCATTCCCATACCAACATTTTGATGAATATTTTCGGTGGTAATAATTTCATAAGCAACTTCTTCATAAGGATGATTTTCTTGTAAAGCAGTTAAAATTATATTTTCATTTTTACCTTCAAAAGTTACTGTTAGTTTAATTTCATCAGTTATTTCTAGTTTTCCTTTTTTGCCCAAAACTGGCTTTGAGTGTTCGTTTCCTCTAAATGTGCCTTGACCAGAAACACTAAAAGAACATTGGTCATAGTTACCAATATTTCCTGCACCAGCAGCAAAAAGAGCAGATTTTAAAACGTCAGCATTTTTAACAGGTACATAGGTTGTTAGTTTTTTTATGATTCCTTTTTTAGGAATTAAAATTTTAGTGTTCACCAAACCTAAAGTTTCGGCTATTTTTGCAGAAACCCCCTGTTTAGCGTTATCTAAAGCAGTATGTGTTGCATATATTGCGATATCATTCTTAATCGCTTTTAAAACAACTCTTTCAACATAATTAGTGCCATTTAGTTTTTTTAATCCACTAAAAATAATAGGATGAAAACTCAGAATTAGATTACAATTTTTAGCAATGGCTTCATCTACAGTTTCCTCTAATGTATCTAGAGTAACTAATACTCCAGATACTTCAGTATTAAAATTACCAACTAATAAACCGACATTATCAAAATCTTCAGCATAATTTAACGGCGCTAGTTTTTCTAAGTAATTTGTGATGTCTTTTATAATCATAAATTAAAATTATATCAAAAACCAAAGTTAGCATTTTCCATTCATCAATCCATAAAAATGCCTTATTTTCGTTGTAATGAAATTTCTACGCTTTATATTATTTCCGTTTACAATTGTTTATGATGTTGTAACCACAATCAGAAATTTATTTTTTGATATGGGAATTTTCAAACAAACTTCTTTTCAAATTCCTATTATCGTTGTTGGAAATTTAAGTGTAGGAGGTACAGGAAAAACACCTCAAATTGAATATTTAATACGCTTGCTAAAGAACCGTTTTAAAGTAGCCGTTTTAAGTAGAGGATACAAACGTAGTACAAAGGGTTATGTGCTTTTAAATAAGAGTCATACGGCTTTAGATGTAGGTGATGAGCCCTTACAATACTTTAAAAAGTTTACCAATATAGATGTTGTTGTCGATGCCAATAGAGTAGAAGGAGCTTCAAATTTAATTGCGCAAAAAGCACCAAAAGTTATTTTATTAGATGATGCCTATCAACATAGAAAAATTAAAGGGAGTTTTTATATTTTATTAACGAAATTTAATGATTTATTTGTTGATGATTTTTTATTACCAACAGGTAACTTAAGAGAAAGTAGAAGAGGAGCTAAAAGAACAGATGTAATTATTATTACCAAATGTCCCGAAAATTTAACTCTAGAACATCAAAATAGTATCAAAAAAAGGTTGGAAAAGTTTACAGAAAAAATATTTTTTACGACGATTTCTTATGGTAAAATAATATCGATCCATCAAGAGCTTTCAATAGGCGAATTAAAAAATTATACAATTTTATTGATAACAGGTATCGCAAACCCTAATCCATTATTATCTTATTTAGATACTAATAATTGTAATTTCAAACATTTAAAATACAAGGATCACCATCATTTTTCATCTAATGAAATAGCAAAAATACAGCAAGAATTTAATGATATACAAGCTAGTGAAAAATTAATTTTAACCACTGAAAAAGATTATACAAGGCTTCAAGATAAACTAGATAACTTGTATTATATAACTATAGAAACAATTTTTTTAGAAGAAGAATATAATGTTTTTGATCAAGAAATAATCAATCATATACAACAAAACCGATGTTAATAACATCGGTTTTTCTTTTTTGAATTTTTGTTAAAAGTTGTCATTAAAATGATTACTCAACACTTCTATGACACAAAAAAATATAACAAGTCACAGATAAAGTTGTTATAATGGTATTATTTTTGATATTTTTGAATAAAAGATAGAGTAGTATGAATAAATTTATTGGAGTTGTTGGAATTAGTTTACTTGCTTTTCATAATATACAATCTCAAGAAGTTGTTATAGATACCAGTCTGAATATAAATAGTACTATTGTTATAGATAGTATTAAGATTAAAGAATCTCTAAAAGTAGCTTTAAATTGGACAGCTACTTATGATGAAGCTTTAAATAAAGCCAAAGAAGAAAAAAAGCCTGTTTTAATTTACTTTACGGGTTCCGATTGGTGTGGTCCTTGTAAAACATTAGACAGCGAGTTGTTTCATACTCAAAAATTTAAAACATTATCTGATACAAGTTTAATTTTGTTAGAAGTTGATATACCAAGGAGAAAAAGTATTCTTGAAGCTGATAAAATGAGCGAAAACTTATACTTAAAGGAAAAGTATAAAGTAAATTCTTTTCCTACTTTAATGATGGTAAATCATAAGGGAAAAAAAATAGCAGAGAAAAAAGGTTATGTAATTACAGAATATTATTACCCTTTTTTTGAATCTGTAATTAGTAACTATTAAGGACAAAAAAAAACGAAGCAAATTTGCTTCGTTTTTTTTATTATTACAAGTTTTTACTTTAATTCTGATTAACTACTCTAAAAGTAGTTCTTCTATTCACAGAGTGCTCAGTTTCAGAACAAGCTACACCATCAGAACAACCATTTAAAAGCCTCGATTCTCCAAAACCTTTTGCAAATAACTGACTAACATTAATTCCTTTAGAAATTAGATAATCTGTAACAGCTTTTGCTCTTCTATCAGATAAATCCTGATTATCTTTTGTAGTTCCTCTCATATCAGTATGAGATTCTATATAAACGGCAACTCCGTCATTTAAGATTGGTAAAAGTCTAGCATCTATTATTTCTTTAGCACCTTTATTTAAAGTAGCACTAGAAAAATCCCAATTAATTGGTAATGGAGTATTGTCTATTAATTCACAGTCAACAGCTTTCCATGTAGTTAAGCCTCCTTTTCTTACTAAAATTTGTTTGGTAACAGACCTGTATACAGCTGGTATTATTACTTCTTCAGTTCTAGCATCTCTAACTAAAATTGTTTTTTCTATCGTTTTATATTCAGGCTTGGTTTGTACAATACTAGTAGTGGGTTTTTTTACCATTACTTTTCTATTGTATGTTTTTTTAACTCCAAGAATAGGAGTTTTTACCACATTAGCATCACTTTGAAGCTTTTCAACTGGCATTGTTTTAAATTCTGCTGCCTGTGGCTTGTAACACCAATATCTACAATCGTCTGGGTTACTAGATTCACAATTTGGTAATTTTTCGCTCATTTCCCAACTTGCAGAAGCTGCTTTAGTTTCTACAGTTTCAAAGCCTTGTACAAAAACAGCTTTTTGAGTTTCTAATTTTGTACCATCTTCTTTTTCATAGTAGGTAACTTCTTGAGTTCCCCAAACAGCAGGTACAATTAAAATTTCTTCACCGGCTTCTTTAATAAGTACTTTTTCTTGTATTGTCTTGTATTCTGCAGGGTAAGCAATTATTTTCTTGTACTCTGGTGAAGCTGCGATGTTTACCGTTTCGTTTTTATAAACGTCTGGCGTTTTACAGCGCACATAACACTTACCTGGTTCTGGATTTGGTGGCAAATCTTGTCCATAAGACATTGCAGCCATCATTATAAAAGCTGCACTAAATAGAATTTTTTTCATTTTATTAAACATTAATGTATCCTTTGATTTAATAAATTAATACTGAGTCAAATGTACTAAAAACATTTAAAAATAGTAAGTAAAAAAGATAAATTATAACTTATTGTGGTACAAACTTTTTATGATACCGTCCGAAAGTCCAATTTTCGGTACAAAGATTTTTTTTGCAGCACTCCATTTCATTGCAGATAGGTATATTTTTGTGGCTGGCACTATAACATCTGCCCTGTCAGGGTTTAAACTTAATTCTGATATTCTTTGTTGATAAGTCATTTGTTTTAGAAACTGATACTGAGCATTTAAGTATATGTAAGAAATAGGCTTTCCTTCAGTTCTACCAGACATCTTAAAGAGTTTGTTAATATTTCCACCAGAGCCAATTAAGGATACGTTTTTTAGGTCTTTTGTGTTTTTTTTAATCCATTTTTCAACATTCGAAAAAATCTCTTTGTTGATAGATTTTTTATTATTTAACAAACGAACAGTACCCATTTTGAATGATTTTGAGGTTATAATTTTGCCTCTTGAAAAAATGGTAAATTCAGTACTACCGCCACCAACATCAACATATAAATATGCATTATCTCCTTCAATAAGTTGACTTAAGTCTGTTGATGATATAATTGCAGCTTCTTCTTTACCTCCGATAATATCAATTTGTATACCTGTTTCTTTTAAAATTTTAGTAACCACTTCATTGCCATTACTGGCTTCTCTCATTGCAGAAGTTGCACAAGCTTTGTACCGTTCTACGTTGTGTACATTCATTAGTAGTTGAAATGCTTTCATAGCATTAATCATTCTTGTAATATTCTCATCACTAATAAAACCTTTAACAAAAGAATCTGCTCCTAAACGAATAGGTACACGCACTAAAGATGATTTTTTGAATTGAGTTTCTTTTCCTTCTTCTATAACAATATTTGAAACTAACAATCGTATTGCGTTTGATCCAATATCTATAGCACCGTATTTTTTTATTTCTAGGGTATCCAAATTATTTGTGGTTTTTAGGGAATTCTACCATAAATGTTTTTCCTTTTTTTATGTTTTTCCAGTGTTTTTCTTGAAATTGAATACCAATAATACCGCAAGTAGCTACGTGCGCTATAGGTTTATTACCAAATTTATTTACAAAAGTATTAATACCATGGTCATGGCTAAAAATTATAGCCGAATTAAAAGCATCATCTAAAGCACATACTGTTTTTACCAAGTAGCCATCACTAAAACTATACAACTGTCTACTGATTTGAAGGTTGGCCAAAGGATAACCTAGGTTTTCGCAAAATATAATTGAGGTATGTAACGCTCTATTAGCACTACTGGATACAAAAACGTCAGGTCTTTCGATGTTTTTTGATAGGAATTTAGATAGTAAATGTGCGTCTTTAATTCCCTTTTTTTTTAAAGGTCTGTCAATATCGTCAATTCCTGAATACTCCCAAGAAGATTTTGCATGACGCACTATATAAAGTGTTTTCATTTATGTTGGTTAATAAATGTAAATATAATAAAAAATTAAGGTGCTAATCTTTCTAATTTCCAAGAAAAATCTTTTTGTAAAGAATATCTAAGTCTATCGTGCATTCTGTTGGGCCTTCCTTGCCAAAACTCTATTGAGACTGGTTTTACAATATAACCACCCCAATGATCAGGTCTTTGAATTTCTTTTCCATCAAAATTTCTTTCAAACATTTTTAAGTTTTTATCTAACTCTTCTCTAGAAGCTACTACTGTACTTTGGTTAGATGCCCAAGCACCAAGTTTACTTCCATCTGGTCTAGATTCAAAATAACCATCAGATAAATTTTCAGGTAATTTTTCTGCTTTACCCTTTACAATAATTTGCTGTTCTAAGGCAGGCCAGAAAAAAGAGACACATACATTGTTATTCGATGCTATTGCTTGTCCTTTTTCAGAGGTATAATTGGTGTAAAAAATAAAACCTTCCCAGGTTATTTTTTTTAGTAAAACGATTCTGTTTTTGGGGAAACCATCTGCGCCAATTGTCGAAATATTCATTGCGTTGGTTTCTTCAACAGTATTGGAATCATCAGCATTTCTGAACCAGGTTTGAAACAATTCCATAGGATTTTCAGGACAATTATTTTCTAAAAGTTCTTGTTTTTCGTATGATTTTCGATAATTGCTTAAATCTTTTGACATTTTTTTTGTTTACATTACAAAAATACGAATGTTTTTTGCTTTTAAAATAATGTAATATTGCATTTATAATTAGAAATTAAAATTGTAAAAAGTACAAATGTAATATTGGTAAGTTTATCTTAATCTTCGATACTTAAATGAAATAAAGCATCACCTTTATTTACTATTGGAGTTTTGTTGATACAAAAAACGTGGCCATTATGTGTTGCGTATACCTTTTTTTTAAACTCTCCAAAAGGATCTTGAATCATACCTAGAACATCTCTTTTTTTTACGAAAGTTCCGTTAAAAACCATCACTTTTAACATTCCAGAATCCGAAGCTCTAATCCATTTTGAGGTTTTTATAAAAATAGGATTTGCTCTTACAGTAATTTCTCCTTCAATTAAACCTAAGTGTATAAGTACATTTTTTGTGCCATTAACGCCTTCGTTTATAATTGTAGGGTTCAGTTCGTTCGATTTTCCACCTTCAAAGAGTAACACAGTTTTACCCATTTTGTGCAAGGTTTCTCGCAAAGATTTTATGATATTGTTAGAATATACAATCATTGGTGGATTAAATATTTTTGCTAATTCTACACCTTTGTCATCATTTTTATTACATCGTATTTGTGCAATATTATCTCGTTTACCTCCACCGGTATGAAAGTCGATTACATAATCTACAAAAGGAGCTATTTTTTCTGAAAATTGATAGGCAAACTGACTCGCTAAAGAGCCATTTGGTGTGCCAGGAAACATTCTATTTAAATCTCTACCATCGGGGAACTCTCTAGTTTGAATTAAATAACCAAAAATATTAAATACAGGAATACAAATAATGGTTCCGTTTTTTGGTTTATTTAATTTTTGATCGATGATTTCTCTTATAATTCCAACTCCATTTGTTTCATCACCATGAATACCAGCTAAAAGTAGTACTACAGGTCCTGGGTTTGTAGAATGTTCTATAATTACAGGAACATTAATGGGAGTTCTAGTATGTAATTTTGCGATTTTTAAATCGATTACAGTACGTTTTCCTTCAGGTATAACCTTACCAAGAAGTGTAAAAGGTTTATTCGACATGAATTTCTAAATATCTAATAATTTCTTTTGCAATATTTTTTCCTGTAGCAACTTCAATACCCTCTAAACCAGGAGAAGAATTTACTTCTAACACTAAAGGCCCTTTTGCAGATTGCAACATATCTACACCTGCCACACCTAATCCTAAAGCTTTAGTTGCTTTTAAAGCTGTTTTTTCTTCTTCGTCTGTCAACTCTATAACAGTTGCATTACCACCTCTGTGCAAGTTAGATCGGAATTCGCCCTCTTTTCCTTGACGTTTCATAGCGCCAATTACCTTACCATCTACAACAAAAGCTCTAATGTCTGCACCACCTGCTTCTTTAATAAATTGCTGAGCTATAACCCTTGCACCTAAACCATTAAAAGCTTCTAAAACCGAAGTTGCCGCATTTTTTGTTTCTGCTAAAACTACTCCTAAACCTTGAGTACCTTCTAATAATTTTAAGACCAAAGGTGCACCACCAACAGATTCTACAACATGTTCTACGTCTTTTGTGTAATTTGTAAAGACCGTTTTTGGCAAACCAACACCGGCTCTAGCTAAAATTTGTAAACTACTTAATTTATCTCTAGATCTTGTTAATGCCATAGAAGATACAGAGGTAAAGACTTTCATCATTTCAAATTGACGAATTACAGCAGTTCCGTAAAAAGTTACTGAAGCACCAATTCTTGGTATTATAGCATCAACCTCCGAAATATATTCGCCTTTATAATATATTTTAGGTGATTTTTTTTCAATAACTATATCACATTTTAAATGATCTACCACAACAACCTCATGATTTCTTTTCTCTGCGGCTTCAACAAGTCTTTTCGTAGAATATAATTTAGGGTTTCTTGATAGAATAACTATTTTCATTTGTTTTTATATTTTTTAATTTAAAGGATAGATTTGTTTTAGCTGGATCTATCACAAATTTTTTATTCAAAAATTTTCTTCCCAATAATATGGGAAATTTCATATCTTTTCGCTCAGTTAATGTTAAATATATAGGAAAAGTAGTATTAAAAAGGACAATTTCTGTCTGAATCATAAATCTTTTTTCAGAAATACCGTTAGAACTTTTTACTATTTTAGAAGTATAATGTTGAAACGTAAATTCTTTATGGTTGTAAAATGGATGTTCTGGGTCTAACAAAGTAAACCTAATACAATGACTATTTTTTATGATAATTTCCTCTATATCAGAACAGTGTATTGAAGAGGTATAGGCGCCAGAATCAATTTTAATATCAATATCTTCGAGAGATAATTCAGGAAAGTCTGCCTTATCTATTCTGCCAATAGTAATTTTCATAGGTGAGTATTATTACCGTAAAATTAGTAATACTTATTGGTTTATATCAAAAAAGTTTAAATTTTTAAAATTACAGCTTCTGCACAGCGTTCGCCATCCATAGCAGCAGAAACAATACCACCTGCATAACCACCACCTTCGCCACATGGAAACAAGCCTTCTATTTGTGTATGCTCTAAATTTTCTTTTCTTGGAATATTTACTGGTGATGATGTTCTAGATTCTACACCAACAATATTGGCTTCATTTGTAAAATAACCATGCATTTTACCTCCAAAAGCAGCGAACCCTTTTCGTAATCTACTACCAATTATTTTTGGTAATAATGAATGCAAAGGAGCTGAATTTAAGCCTGGTTGATAAGAAGTGTCATTTAAATCTGTCGAGAGTTTGCCATCTACAAAATCTACCAATCTTTGTGCGGGTGCAGTTTGTGATCTGCCGCCTGCAAAGAAAGCAATTTTTTCTAAATCTTTCTGAAATTCTAATCCTTTTAAAGCGCCAAAATGTTCGTATTTTTTAAAATCTTTATCAATATCTAATTCAACAACAATTCCTGAATTTGCAAATTTGTTATTTCTTCTACTTGGCGACATTCCGTTTACTACAACCTCTCCACTTGCAGTAGCGGCAGGCACTATAAAACCTCCAGGACACATGCAGAAAGAATAGACACCTCTATTATTGACTTGGTTTACCAAACTGTAAGCTGCTGCAGGTAATAATTCATCTCTTTCTCCAGAACAATGATATTGTATTTGGTCTATAATTTTCTGAGGATGCTCAACACGAACGCCCATCGCAAAAGATTTTGCTTTTAAAGCAACATTGTTTTTAGCTAATAATTCATAAATATCTCTTGCAGAGTGACCTGTTGCCAAAATAACTGCATTTACAGTCATTTCATCTTTATCATTAATTTGAATGGCTTGCATTTTTTTATTCTTAATGATAAAATCAGTCACCCTAGTATTAAAGTGAATTTCGCCACCGTATTTTAAAATAGTTTCTCTAATATTTTGAATGATTTTTGGCAACTTATTTGTGCCAATATGAGGATGTGCATCAATTAAAATTTGTTCTGTTGCCCCGTGAAAAACTAAGTTTTCGAAAATACGTCGAACATCACCTCTTTTTAAACTTCTAGTGTAGAGTTTTCCATCAGAATAGGTGCCAGCGCCACCTTCTCCAAAACAGTAGTTAGAATCTTCATTTACAATATGATCTTGATTAATTGCCTTTAAATCTCGTCTTCTTTCTTGAACATTTTTGCCGCGTTCTAAAACAATAGGTTTATAACCCAATTCTATACAACGCAAAGCAGCATACATTCCTGCTGGACCAAAACCTACTATATGTATTTCTTTGGCTTTTGTAACATCTTTGTATTCAAAAATATAATCTGATTTTTCAGGAATTTTCTCATTAATATAAACGGCAACTTTATAATTGAAAATGACTTCTTTCTTACGAGCATCAATCGATTTTCTTAAGACTTTTACAGCTGAAATCTCAGAAATAGCAACAGAAAGCTGTTTCGAAGCTTTGTATACTAAGATGTTTTCTTTTTTTTCTTCTACTAAATTAACTCGAAGTTGAATTTCTTTTACCATTAAAAAAATGAAAGTTATAAGGCTTCTAATTTTTCTAAAATTATTTTGTACTCCGTTAAGCTTTCTTTGCAAATAGGAAGAATATAATTTAAGTTTTCTTTTATAATTTCTTCGTTTTCTTCATTTTTAGCTTTTCCTTCTAATGCGGCTACTTCTTCTAAACAGCCAATGCCCATTAGGCCAAATGACGATTTTAAAAAATGACAAACACTTCTTACTTCTTCATAATTTACAGTATTTAAACTATTTTCAAGAATTTTTAATCTTGGAGTTGTATCTGTTAGATAAACGTTTATTAATTGAATCAGCATATCTTTATCTGTTCCAAAAAAGCTTTTTACAGAATTTAAATCAACTACATTGCTAGTTAATATTTTTTCAATTTCCATAATTTTAAATATTTAGGGGATATTGGTGAGTTTATGTAAAGATAAAAAAAATATCTAAGATTTGTTTTATTACTTAATTTGAATTTATAAAATAAATCCTCTGTATCAGAACAAAGGATTTATTTACAAGCTAAATTGACTATTTTTTTATGAAAATAATTAAAGTTTACGAATCAAAATAAGAGAAAGTTTCTCCATCTTTAATATTTAATAGTGTTTCATAAATCATTTTAATTACGTTTTCAACATCATCTCTATGCACCATTTCTACCGTAGTATGCATATAACGTAAGGGTAAAGAAATTAATGCAGAGGCAACGCCTCCGTTACTGTAGGCAAAAGCATCTGTATCTGTGCCTGTTGCTCTGGAGAGCGCAGAACGTTGAAAAGGAATCTTTTTTGTTTCAGCAGTTTCAATAATTAAATCACGCAATTTTTGTTGTACAGCAGGAGCATAAGCCACAACAGGGCCTTTACCAATTTCTAAAAGTCCTGCTTTTTTAGGTTCTATCATTGGTGTAGTTGTGTCGTGCGTTACGTCAGTAACAATAGCTACATTAGGTTTTATGGTTTGTGTAATCATTTCTGCACCACGTAAACCAATCTCTTCTTGTACAGAGTTTGTTACGTATAATCCAAAAGGTAATGTTTTATTGTTTTCTTTTAGCAAACGAGCTACTTCAGCAATCATAAAACCACCCATTCTATTATCTAAAGCTCTACACACAAATTTGTTTCCATTTAAAATATGAAATTCATCAGGATAGGTAATTACACAACCTACATGAATGCCTAATGCTAAAACTTCTTCTTTGGTTGCGCAACCTGTATCGATAGTAATATTATCTGGTTTAGGTGCTTGTTCATTTGCTTTATCTCTAGTGTGAATAGCCGGCCACCCAAAAACACCTTTAACAATGCCGTTTTTAGTGTGAATATTTACAATTTTACTAGGTGCAATTTGATGATCTGAACCTCCATTTCTGATGACATAAATCAACCCATTATCAGAAATGTAATTTACATACCAAGAAATTTCATCTGCATGGCCTTCTATAACAACTTTGTATTTTGCATCAGGATTTATTATGCCAACAGCAGAGCCATAAGTGTCTGTGATAAAGGTATCTACGTAGGGTTTTAAATACTCCATCCAAATTTTTTGACCTTCCCATTCATATCCAGTTGGTGCAGCATTATTTAAATATTTTTCTAAAAAATCTAATGATTTTTTATTTAAAATTGATTTTTCTGACATTATGATATTTTTTTATGTTTGTACTTTGATTGATGTAAAAATAAAAGGATTTCTTCAACTATTCTTAAATTTTATGCTAAATGTTGTAACAAATTTATATTTATGCTACTAACAAAAAATATAATTTAAAAACAGTATTATGAAACTTTTAAAACCTTCGTTACTTTTTGTATTTATTTTGTTTTTTATTAGTTGTAGCGCTAAGATTGAGACAAGTTCAGATGCACACCCTAATTTTAAAATTGGTAAGACAGGTTTTGAAAAGAGTCTTAAAGCGCAATTTGATTTTGAAAAACTATCTGTAGGTACATATTTTACAAAGAAAAATGGAATTTCAACAGAGAAAGGATTAAATTTAACGTTTCAAAAAAATAGCTTGTCGCAAGTTTCTGATAGCCTTATTTACGTGTATTCTGATGAAATTAAGATTCAGGTAAAAAAGTATTTATTAAATTTAGATAAATACAATTATATAAATATTAAGTTTGAAGAACAAAAAAAAGGAGATATAACAAGATCCAATATAATAGAATTTAAAAAAGAACTTTAACAAAAAATACAATGAAGTTAGTAATTGAAAATTTAACCAAAACCTATAAAAACGGGGTTAAAGCAATAGATAATTTAAGCATAGAAATTGGTACAGGAATGTTTGGTTTGTTAGGCCCAAATGGTGCAGGAAAATCATCGCTAATGAGAACAATTGCAACCTTACAAAGTCCAGATTCTGGTTCAATTACTTTTGGTGATATTAATGTGCTTGAAGATAATATGTCTTTGCGAAAAGTGCTTGGGTACTTGCCTCAATCTTTTGGTGTTTATCCAAAGATGTCTGCAGAAGATTTGTTAGATTATTTTGCAACTTTAAAAGGTGTTGCTAGTAAATCTGATCGACAAAAATTAATAAAAGAGCTATTAGAAATTACCAATTTATATGAAGTAAGACGTAAATATGTAGCAGGATATTCTGGAGGAATGAAACAACGTTTTGGCATTGCTCAATTACTACTAAACAACCCAAAATTAATTATTGTCGATGAACCAACTGCTGGTTTAGATCCGGCTGAAAGACATCGTTTTTTAAATGTTTTACGTGAAGTAGGTACCAATTGTACTGTTATTTTTTCGACACATATTGTAGAAGATGTTAAAGAATTGTGTAACGAAATGGCAATTTTAAACGGTGGTAAAATATTAAAACACACTACTCCACAAGAAGCTACAAGAGAAATTGAAGGACATATTTGGAAAAAAATTATAGAGAGAGATGATTTAGCAGAAAATGAAAAATTGTACAATATATTATCATCTAATTACAATCAAGATAATACCCTGAATATTAGAGTATATGCTACCGAAAAACCTTCTGATGATTTTGTTTCAGTTACTCCTCAACTAGATGATGTGTATTTTATAGCTTTAAAAAGTGATGAACCAGTTTTAACAAGTTAAGAGTTATTAGTTAAGAGTTCAGAATTAAAAACCTGAACCAATTTCTATTTTTAGTCAATAAAACTCATAATTCATCACTCAAAACTCATAACTTAAATTCGTATGTTTTCAACAATATTCAAACAAGAAATAAGATACTGGTTTAAAAAGCCTTTATTTTATATTTATATAGCCATTTTTGTGCTAATTTCTTTCTTTATATCTGCAACTTCTGCTGGTATTTGGGATAGTATTACGGGCACTGTAGGATCATCTAGAATAGTAAATTCGCCGATCAACATTATTGGTAATTTTAATGCATTTACCATTTTTATATTCTTTTTGTTTCCATCTATAATTGGAGTTTCTATTTATAGAGATTTTAAAAGTGAAATGCACACCATTTTATATTCATATCCATTTACAAAAGCCAACTATTTATTTGCCAAATTTTTAAGTGGTATCGTTATCGTTTCAGTTATTCTTTTTGCCATTGCATTAGGAATGATTATTGGGTATAGATTTCCAGGAACTAACTCAGATATTGTTGGTAATCTAAATATAATGAGTTATTTGAACGCGTATTTGGTTTATATTTTGCCCAATATGT
>TARA_R110002126_G_scaffold4331_1_pt1 | contig 22659 bp, 21 predicted proteins | sample TARA_R110002126 | Tara Oceans TARA_R110002126 (sample SAMEA4397536) | marine metagenome | biome: Polar Biome; feature: [DCM] deep chlorophyll maximum layer (ENVO:01000326); material: water (ENVO:00002006), including particulate matter (ENVO:01000060) such as... | depth 30 m | reverse complement strand
TGCTTGATATTCTCTTTGCTGTTTTAACTGTTCTGCTGTTCTTTTTGTAGCCATCCTAACCTCGCCCCATAATTTAGCCAGCGCAAAGAATGCTGCCACAGAATTTAATTCTTGAGGTCTGTTAGAATCTCAACTAGCAAGTCTGTTAAGTCATCTGCTAAGTCTTTTCTTTCAGCTCTGTCTAATCCATTTTTCATATAGCGGAACAACTTTAGAATTAATTTGCTAATCAATACAATGTCTTTTGGTTTCATATCAATCGTTGACATGTGATCTCCTGATTTCGAAATGAGGCATATCATTAAATGTAAAGTCAGCTCCACATCTTAAGACCCATCCCTTAGTTATATCTTCGTCTAACAAATACCAAGCTTCCTCAAAACACTCGACCATCTCTTCGAATGCTGCAATATGATTCCAATCCAGAGGCAAAGGTACTACATCTATAGCAAGAGACGGATGGGAATTGTGTAAAGACTTTGGCCATTTGAGCTTTGACTTACCTTCAGCAAATGCTTTATTCTGGTCCACTTCATTTCTATAGCCGCAGATTACTTTCAAATCTTGCTTGCTTATTTCGAGTGCTTTATTAGCTAGGTGTTGCAAAATTATATGGGCTTGAGATAACTTCTCTAAGCTTTGCTTGCCCCATTTAAACTGGCTCATTGCCGCCTCCTATTGTTCAATCTTCTTTGCTAAACTTTCAACTGAGGTTTCAACTTTCTTCATATCTCTTTCTATTGCTGCTACATCTTTCTTTACAGCGGATACATTCTTTTCAATAGATCTAAACCTCTCATCTATAACCTCAACCGCCTGCTTAAAAATCAAGCGGTTCTCATGGCTATCTGCAAGAACTTTATCTAGAGATGCTCTCTGCTCTGGAAGAATATGTTTTACTAGTACATATCCAGCGCCGTACATAACAAGCAAACATACGGCTACAGCACTTGCAGGGCCCGCAATAAGGCCAGGCAATGCTTGAGCTATAGCAAGTACTGCTGCTTCCATTGCCCCTCCTTAAATCGCTACTGGAGGCTGAGCAATCGCCTCTTTTATAAGTGTTCCCAAATCTTCAGCTGAAGTTGCAGCAATCTCTGCAACATCTCCATCTACAGTTATGATGTACTTCTCTAGTCCATCATCATTTAAAGTAACAAAAAAGTTTACGTTGATCATCTATCCTCCTTACATCCTTGTTGGTCTAGAAATTCTGTGGCGCTTTAAAGTAAATGACCCTTCATCTGAACCGATGCCACAAACACATCTTAATGTAGTAGCAAACACACCGTTTAAGTTTGCCTGTGGTGCAGCAGTCTGACAACCAGTGTTTCCAATGTCAAGTGAGCCATTAAATGGAGAAGCCTGACCTACTATTGGCTGGCTAAGAAAGGTTGTTTGTCCTTCCAATACAGCAACTCGACTTGCGTAAGTACCGTCGTACCACACTTGGACCAAGTAATTGGTAGAGATAGGCTGGGCTGCTGCCATTGTAACTGAGCGAGCGCCACCAGAAGTCGAGAAACCTCTAGCATTATGGTTTACTGTGATGTTTCCCGCAAGAGACTGTAGCTGTACACCATGCCATTCCACCTGGGAATAATGGCCACCGCTTCCAATGCCCCAGAGTTGCTGGACACCAGCGACTGTGTAATTTGCTCCTGTAAAGAGCATTTCAACAAGGACTTGCTCACCTGGATTATAGTTTCCAGGAATCAAATCAAAGCGGAAAGCTGCACCACCGCTTCCTGCAAGACCAGAAACAACTGTAAATACAAGTCCCTGACCGTTGATGTTTTGCGTGGTGTAAGTTGGTGTGCCACCGACTGTTGAAGCGGTGATGCTCTTGCCGCCCAGTGTTGAAGTACCTGCGTTGTTTAAGACTGCTGATGTGCCTTGTGCAGACCAGTCATAATCTTCTTGTGTCTCCCATACAGGCGTGCCTGGTGTTGGAGGAGCTGCACTTATAATTGTAATTGGAAATGCATTTACGTTATTCGAAGCAGTATTAGCATTACCCTGGAATGCATCTGCGTTATTAGACTCTGTGCTCATGGTGCCTGCCACTCCTCTGAAAGAACATCATAAAAGTTATCAAAGCTAGCTTGATCGCCAACATAAAAAATTATTCCAAAAATGTTGACCCATTGGAAAGTCCCGAATAGCCAATGCGTTTTTACTTCATCAGCAACTTCTTGCCACACTTGTGTTACACCATCATTCCAACCAGCATAACAAGTGTTATTAGAGATCTCAATTATCATATGCGCACCTCGTATATTGATATCTTCTTTATCTTAAATTCGCCAGTTGTATTACCACCTGCTGACCAGCCTCTGAAGATTGTGAAGAATGCCCATAGATCATTGGTTGAAGCTTGATTAAACCAAGGTGCAGTACCTGTATCTGTATTGATAGTTCTATCAATATGATAAACTGTTGATGCTGTTTGCTCTTGAACTTTTGCAGAACTAACTGTTGGGAAAAATGCAATCTTTGATCTTAATCCATCGTGTGTTACTGTAACCTTTTGAGGAGTAGTAACAGTCCATTCGGCAGCATATCCATTTGCACCTGCTTGCGCTGTATTAGAAAACTTTGATGGAGCGTAGGCAGATCCATTGTATCCGCCACCTTCACCAGTTGTTACGTTGTAACCTGTTCTTTGCCAGCCATGCCATGTATGTGTTGATGAAGTGGCACCTGTACTAACATGATATGACATGTTCATAAAGCGACCCTGTGTTGCAGTACCTGCAACTAAAGGATCCATTTCTGTTACAAATCCATAGTGCAACTGATGATAAGTTGGGATTGTTATATTGGCTGGATTACCACCTGAGAATGCTGGATCTAACTCAACTTCTAATATATATCTATGTGACGTAAGCAAAGTATCAGCAGCTAAGGTTGTTGATAATGTTCTTAAATTTATAGCAAAGTTTGCAGACCTAGCTGGTCTAGTTGCGTTAAGACCCCAGATAGAATTCTGAGCACCTGCATCAACATTGCCTTTCATCTCTAGCTTACCAGATTGAATTCTTATTTTACCTGTAGCTCCAAGGCCGGCCACCATATCTGCAAATCTCCATGTTGCAGTTGTTGCTTTGCCAATTGTTGGAACAACAGTTTGATCACCATCAACAGTAAAAGTTCTATCAGCCATCTGTGAGAAATCCCACTGGGCTAATAGCTCACCTTTGGTTGTTAAGGTTGCTGATCCAGGCGTACTTGTTGAAACAGATATAGGGAACGCATTTGCACCTTTTGAAGATGTTATAGAATTCCCAATAAAGGCATCGGCATTATTTGAAGTTATTGCCATTTATGCCTCCTTATTCAACAGTTACTAATTCAATTCTCTTTACGTTGCAAGTAGAACCAACTACGTTTGTTTTAAAGAACAAATATAGAACACCATCTGGAGTTCCAGATACTTCGTGGAAGTATGGAACATCTAACTTATAGGTAACATATCCTGCTGTTGCAGTTGTAACACCTAAAGATAATGTTGCTGTGGTATCACCTATAACTGCGTTGTCACCAGCTGCATCTCTTGTTAGTCTAACAGTGATGCCTGTTGGTGCTCCAGCAATTGTATCAACATGAAGATATAATGCACCTAGGATACATCCAGAATAAGGAACAACTGAGTCACTCCATATGTCTAGTGTGTGTCTGCGTGCTGTGCTATATGCATCTGAACAAGCTATAGTTAAGCCTGAGTGCAAATCATTGTTTACGTACGAACCTACTTTTGCCATGTCTACTCCTTCTTCTTCAAGCCGCTTGATGCGCCTTGAGCTGGCGTTATAATAAATCTGGGAAGATATGCATTGGCAGCATCACCGTCGACTACTTCTGGCTTTCTCTTGTCGCTTGTTAAACAAGATTCCTTTGTGTCTTTATTTTCGTCGACCTTATCTTTGGTTTTATTCTTCTGCATAACTTCCTCACAGATGTAAAATGTGTTATCTAAATTAAAAGAGAGAGCGAGATCTCCGGGATCGCTCTCTCTCCACCTCCTATAGATTAGGGATTAGTTATCTTCTAGGTGCATCATAAGTATTCTTTCTAAATTCTTCAGCAATTGCTCTCTTATTAAATTCAATTCTATCCTGGATAGTTACTGCTTCCATTGGAGTCACAACACCAGCAGTGTACATGATGTTCATCAAAGTTCCTGATCCCTCACCACCAAGTCTAATATCTCTTACTTCTTTTTCTTCAACTGCTCCTGCCATTGTTTCAAACAAAGGAGCATAGTCGCCAAGATTTCTATCAAGACCTGCATATAGAAGTGCTTGCTGAATAGCAAACCAGTTTCTAACTGAGTTCTTATCACCTTTTCTAATGCGCCATTGTCTTCCCTGATAAGTACCTCTTCCTGGTACTTCTTCATTTGCAGGAACTACCTCAACATTAACAAGCGTCTGGAAGGTAGACCACATAGATGGATTTAGCTGCATATACCACATCAATCTTGGATCAAGATAATATCCCAATTCTTTTGCATCACGTCTTGGATCAACACCAAATGATAGACCGATTGCAGTTTGAACAGCAGGTGTTGCATTCTCAGCATAAGCAAGTAATGGCATTGTATATGCAGAGGCTAATGAATCCTTAAAGTCAGAACTTCCATTTACAATCATTGGAATAACAGACATGTAGTCTAGCAACTCAGCTGTAGCTGACAATGCTGGAACACCTGGGCCATATAGTCCAAAACGTTGTATATTTTCTTTATCATCTATTAGATGAATAAATGGTCTTAAAGCCGCATAGTCTGCTACGGCAATATTATTCTCACGGTCCATCTCAGCGATATAGCCGTTTGCAAGATAGGTATTCCTTAGTCTTGCAGGATTTGTAAGTGCGGATTTTAAGACTGAACGATAGCTGTTTCTACGGAATGTCCAGAACCAAAAAGCTTTATTCATGGTTTTCTTTTCAAAGTCTGATAAGTTACCATAATCAAATAGTGATTCTCTTCCTAACTGCAAAGCCTGCTCTTCAGACATGCCATCTTCTAGAGCCTTGCGAACAATGCCAACTCTGAATGTTGTATCAGTATGTGCTGCCCATTCAGAGAAGATATTCATTCCTCTCTTTCCACCTGCAAGTGGAACACCATATGCCTCAACAATAAGCTGCTTTAGCTGTCCAGAGTCTATCTGTGATAATCCAGTTACATCTTTTTCTAATAGCTCCTTCTGCTTAACAGATGCATATGATACGATATCTTCAACAACTTGCTTTGTCAACTCGGCAGAAGCTTCGGATCTAGCAACGCCGCCAGATGCAATTAGATTTGCTAAATCATAATTTGTGTAAACTTTTCCGTTTGGAGCTTTAACAACAATCTCTGGCCTAACCTTTCCACCGCCAAGTCTAACGTCAAGAGGTGCAGCAAACTGAGACATAGGACCTGGCATGTCTGATCCAAGTAATGCTTTCATAACTGAGTTTGTCTTGAAGTCAAACATTAACTGTGTTTTTATAGCTGTTGATGCATACTTGCCACCTAGCTGCATGTATATGATCGCAGGTGCAGTTATATAGTTTGTTGTTAGGTATCTAAAGTTTGGAAGAATTTGTCCACCTAGAACACCGCCTTTTGCATATGATGCTATTCTTGAATCATTGAAACCTGCTTCAAGAGTTCCAAACAAATCTGCTGAAACATTTGATAGCCTCTTAGCTGGGCCAGTCTTCTTATTAGATATAGATCTTAAATCTGTTGTTGCGGCCAATCCATCTTCAATGGCCTTCTTTAGCTCATCTGAGAATTCAGTTTCAGGTGGAAGCTTTCTTACATCAGAAGAAATCTTTAGATCTTCCATTGTTTTGGTGTACTCGTCAATGCCACCACGTCTGCGTAATGCACCCTTGATTGCAGCAGTCTCACCAAAAACAAGTGGGATAGTTTGAGTCTGCTCCAAAGCTCCTCTTGTTAGAACAGCAATGTTATTGTTTGCAGCGTTTCTTATTGATGTTTTTAAAGTGTCATAGAACAATGGAGTTGTTTCAGCTCTCAACATTGGATAGATTGAATCAACATAATCCCTTGCATTTGAAACAGTAGTGTGATATTGATAAGCTTCTTTAGAAGTAAATAAATTATCATATGCTAAATTGATAAGGAGTCTCTGATCTTTGTTTAATCTTTTGCCACCAAATTTTTCTATAAGCTTATCTACAACTTGTTTTTTTGAAGCATTAACAACATTGAAGTACCTAGTAGCTTGCTGCTCAGATGCAGATAATCTTGTTAGACTATCCTCAATAAGTGCAACATACATCTTCTTAGTTAGGTCGCTATCTTGCAACGCAGCCCTTAAAGTTTGATTAGCAAATTCACCATATAGATCTGCTTGCTTTGAAAGATAATCAGCTATAATTGCATCATCTGCTAAATATAGCAATGCTGGGTTTTCTTCTTTCAAGAACTTTAATATTGGTGCAAAATCAATCTTAAATTTTCCAGTTCTATAGCTATCTATAAATTGTCTAGCATATGCTTCTTTAGGAGTTGAAAGCAATGATTCTGCATATCTAGATGCATTAATCTTTATTCCCTCTGTGCTTGGGAATAGTTCTGGATAAATCTTTTCCCATTCGCTATAAACTTCTGATATGATTGCTGATTGTCTTCTAGTCATATATTGAGATGCAAGCAAACTTAAATGGTCATCAACAAAGAACATTGGTGCAGTCTCGCCACCATAGTTCCACATCTCAAAGATTCCTCTTTCACCCTGGAACGCTTTATCAGTTTTGAAAACATCTCCAGTTCCTTTCTTTAAGATTCCATATTTATCAGATGCAACAGCAGCAGTATGCAAATCTTCCAAAGCTTTCTCGCTAGCTATAAAAGCTTTCAATGGCTTACCTTGAGTTAAAGCATGTGCATTTCTAAGAACAACAAGAGCATCACCATTTTTACCTGCTAAAGCTTTTGCAACAAATTCTTGTTTTAGACTTTTAATCATTGGATTTTGTGAAGCAACAAACATTAACTGTCTCATTTCAAAAGGAGCAATCAACATGTTATCTAAGAACTGTGATCTTCCAGTTGTATTGATAGCCTCAATCATGCTTTCATAGCCACCAAAAATCATAGCCATGTAATCATCAAACATCTGTTCGGTGTTTCCCCTAACAATCTCGGCAGCCTCATCTAGGCGTCCTTCAAGTTTAAGTTTATCAACAATGTCAGTAGCTTGTCTGTTATAGTTATCAACCATAGTCTTTGACCAAGCATCTGGTGCTGACATTCCAGCTGATCTATTTGCACGATAAGTCTTTTTGAAGTCATCAGAAATTGCGCCGAATCTCTGACCTACTGCATCGGTAAACTCGGTAGATAGCAATGAATAACCTTGAGGAGCTGATCCTTCAATTGCCTTCTTTGAGGCTCCAACAATAGCAGCTTCAAAAGTTCCACCTGCAACTTCTTTTGGCGTTAATATCTTGTTATAATATTGTTCTTTTGTTATACGCTCACTTGTTGTTGGAACATATTTTTCTCCACCTTTTGGAGTCGTAGTAACAGATTGTAAATCTTTATTAACATCAAAGATGGACTTATATCCTGGGACGTTTGAAGCATATGCATCAACAACCCTTTCAACCATATTATTATAGTCAGATATCTGGAGCTGAAATCCACCATCTTTTGCAATAAATAATTTATTGATCTCATTTATAGCTTCTACATTTTCTGCACCAATCAAAGCCTGGCTTCCAATTAGCTCATTGATTTTTGCAACCTCAGTTTTTGTTACAGGGACGGAAACTTTGCCTCTCTCTAGAGCTTTAACAACTCTATCTTTGATATTATTAATTGATGAATTTTCAATAGCTTTAATAACTTTTTGAGTTTCGCTAACTGGGACAAAAGAAGTTTTGCTTAACCTTGTGTAATCTGGAAGACCAACCATTTGAGTAGGACTGCTCATGTACTTTGCAGTTAGCTTTCTTGTTGCTATGTCTTGCAAATGCTGCTTAGATAATGCAGCCATTCCCATTTCATCAATTGCTGTAATTGCAGTTCCTGTTTTTGGTTTACGATAAATAATGTCACCAGCTCTCTTGAAAAGCTCAGGCATATTTGTAAATGGTTTGGTATCTCCGGCTTTATTAAGATATGATAGTAAATCATTCATCATAGAATCTGAAGATAAAGCTCCGCTCTGAGCTAGTTTTGCTTTTGACTCAGCACTTAATGCTGCATCAAGTGTAGCTCTTCTTGACATTATTTGGAAATCTTTTGCTGTATCTTTATATAGCCTTGAATCAAGGATATCTCCGATTGCTGAGCTATTCTTTGAAAACTCGTCAAAAGATTGTTTTGATCCTATCTTACCATGTGCCTTTTTAAGAGCATCAACTTTTGCATCATACGTCAATTTATCAAATTTAGAAATCTGTTCGCTTGATTCAAGCTCGTCTCCAATCTTTATAATGTCAGACATTGTCTGCTGATTTGCAGCATTTGATGCGTACTTAGCAATGCCCTGTGAATAAGCATCTTTTCCATATTCAAATGGAACATACTTTCCAACAACTGGTATGGCCCTGGCCTCTCCAATGGCTGCCTTACCGGCCTGCTTGGCAGCGCCTTTCAAAGCCTCTCCAGTGGCTGTTCCAAGTGCCTTCTCGACTTGGAAAGCCTCTGCACCAGCCTTACCTGCAACACCGGCTATATCCGATCCTGGAACGATTGGGAGCATGAAGTCAGCAACTAGACCAATACCTCCTGCCACTGCTGTTATAGCTGCTCTTTTTCCTTTAGCTTGATTGTCGGCATCTGCTGCCTCTTTAGTGTAACCAAGCTCATCAGCTATAGCTTCGCCAATATCAACGCCTGCGCCCATGACACCTGCGCCACCTACTATTCTTTCAGGAACAGTTTCACCTATAGTCTTGCTAGTTAATGCAGCCTCACCTACACCAACTGCCGCAGATACTGGTGCGCCTAACATTCTTAAGGCGTAAGCTGGTGCTGACTCAACAATCTTTCCACCAACACCTGGCTGACTCATAGTTGATTTTAACAAGTCGCTAGCTAGCTCACCAGCGACATCAGTTACATCACCTGCTGTTGGAGGTTTGAACTGTGGTGGTGCTGTACCTTCCTCAATAGCTTTCTGTCTTAAAGCATTATATTGTAAAAGATAATTCTTTCTTGCAACTACATCGCCTTTCAAACGATAATCACCTGGAGCGTTAAGGTCATCTAATTTTTTCTGAGTGGCGCTCACTTGCTCTCTTGAACCAGCTTTATTAAAATAGTCTAAAGCCTCTCTATATTCTTTATCGAGCTGAGATATAGCGTCCATAGTTGTTAGACGGTCCAAATTTGACTGCTGTAAAGCTTGCTCAGGAGTCTCTATAGTCTGTGGTTTTAAAGCTGCTAATAGACCTTCAAGCCCTGTTTTAGGAGCTTGAGCTGGTGCCGCAAAAGCGGTTGTTGGTGGTCTTGGAGTTCCACCGAGAGTAAAAGACTGAGCCATTATTCTATCAGCTTTTTCCTGGGCTTCTTTTTCTTTCTCAGGATCAATCAAACCTTCTGGAGTTGTTGAACGTGAAACAACCATCTGGCGTGATAGATCTTCAAGTCCCAGAACAGATGGCACCTTTGTTGTTGGAACTTGAATTACTGGTTTGGAACTGGCGCTGTCCACCTGAATCTGTGGAAGAGAAAGTTGTTTAGGTTCAACTACAACAGCTCTATCTATTCCTGCTGCTGGATCTACAACAGTCTTTCTTACAGCAGGGCTAGGTGCTATAGCAGTAACTGGTCTCTGTTGAGGAGCTACATCTTTAGAAGTATCTGGAAAATACTTATCTATCTTTTCTTCGCCCATTGTCTTTTCTAAGACGGCTGGGTCTAGTCCTTTTGCTCTTATAAGTTCCTGTTGCTTTGGCGTGATTGGCATGAATAATTCCTCATAAGTGGCGCCTATGTTAATCTTATTTTTGACACACTAGCGGTAGCGTTGCCGCAATAGAGACAGGCACAGGTAGGGGGTATATATACTATAGAGGGCGGCCCTGGCCGCCCTCTCCTTCTCTACTTCTACTTTAGCTTCTCGTCTTTCTTGTCTCTATAATTCAAAGCAAATAAGAGAGCTGTAGCTTCTTCCTGATCAGCAGGTCTAGGAAATTCCTTTGCAATGTAACTTATGGTGCTCTTAAGATCCTGGTCGCCCTTTGCCTTGTTGGCTTGATAAAGATCTTTAACAGCTTTGCCAACATCGGTTGAACTGGCCTTATCAATCTCGCCTGCATCATACATAGCTTTGGCTTTCTCAGCAGCTCTTACTTTTCTTTCGCTATCTCTTTGAGCATCAGTCATAGGCTTTAGCTTAGCAAGATCTCTCTCGTCAGCTTTCTTATCAATACCTAATGGATTGACTCTGGTCTTTAGCATCTCATCTTCAGTAAAAGCTTCGAAACCTTTCTTGGTTGCCTGTGCCAAGGCATCACCAGCCATCTTGCCAACACCAATTGCTTCGTTCAATACACCAGTTTTCTCTTCCAAAGCAGTTGCTGTATTTAAGATATCTTGTGGGGATCTTGCAGCGGCGGCCATTTTTTGAGCAGCATCTCTTTCCATTTGTGCTCTTATTACAAGGGCCTTAGCCTTCTCATCTTGATCCATCAAAACATTAAGCTCTCTTGTTCTCATAGCTTCAAAAGATTCACCGCTTGGAATATTTAATGATTGTATAGGTGGAACTTCTGGAACCTCAACCTGTCCACCGGTCTCTAGTCTCTTCTGTAATAGAGCTGTTGGAACAAGCCTTCCACCTGCAATTGTGAGACCTTTTGCTTTTAAGCTGGCCTTTGCTGCATCTGAAGATTCAATAGCAAATAGCTGGTCCTGAGTTAAGGCTCTTCCAATCTGGCTTCTCATCTCTGGAGATACTGTTTTTGCAATAGCATCGTAATCAGCAGCTTGTCTTACACCTACTGTCATATCTTCTTCAGTTCCTTCGATACCAACAATATCGCCAGCCATTCTAGGACCTTGTTTTCCTGCTGCGTATCTTGGCAGACTTGACACAACCTCGCCACCTAAAGCTGTTTCTGCTGGCATTCTTCCAGCTAAATCTTCCATTCTAGATCTTGCCTGAAAAGCTGAAACAAGTTTTGCAATATCTTCGTCTTTCATTTTCAAAAGAGCTTTAGCAGTTTCATTGATGGCAAAGTTAGGAGTCTCACCTGGAAAAAATTTCTCAAAGTATTCTTTGCGCTGAGCAGTAATCATATCAATAGGTTCAGCTGCTTCTGCAACTTGAGCCTCAACTTTAGCTTTTCTGGCAGCTTTCTCATCTTCTAGTTTTTTAATTTGCGCAGCGATATCAGCAGTTATTCCTGAATAATCAGGAGCTGCAACACCTTTGGTTGGGATCTTCCCTGTTCCTACATCTGGCCCACCTACAACGGTGCCACCACCTGCTCCTTTAGCAGCTGTTTCAAGTTTACCAAGACCAGCAATGACCAAGTCTTGATCTGCTTTATCTAGTTTTCCAATAACAGCTGCGGCTGCGACTTTTGTTCTATCTTCGCCATACTCATCGTACTCTGGCTTCTGTGCTTCTTCAATAACATATTGTGAGACTGTGTAAGCCATACCCATCTGGACTTCATCTGGTCCTTTTGGAAGTTCAGTTGTACCAGCAACTTGTCCTTTATAATTGCTAAGACCAGATCTAACATCTGTTGGATTTGAAGAAAAAGATTGACGTGCCTGATTTGCAGTTTGTGGATCGAGAGGTCCACCTTTTGCACCACCAGCTGTTACTGCTTTGCTTCCATAATAAATGGCCAAAGCTACCTGCCTTGCATTAAATCTTGCATTTGCATTAGCAGTTGTAAACTCAGTTCTTCTAGAAGTGTTGGTCTGACCAACATTATATTTATTAGCATTAAAAGTTTGATCAACAGTTTTTACAGCTAACATATCTTGAAGTTTTTTAAGACGATCAATATCTTTATCAATAGCTTTGATATAATCTTTATAAACATCCAAAGCTAATTCAGCTGCTTTTTCTTTGTCAGCTTGCTGTGATAAAACATTGTCCAATGCTGTTTGCAACATATCATTTCTATTTGGAAAGAATGATTGATAATAAACTAGGCCTTTTGTTCCGGCCTGACTTGCCTGTTTTCTTTTTGCCATTAGAGTGCGCCTCCTAATAAGCTTGCTAATATTGGATCACCAGTTATTTGCTTTAATAACTGGCCTGCTTCTCTTGGAGTCATATTAAGCTTTTTAGCTGTAGCATTGATTAGATCTTTGCTGATCTGTCCTTGCTCTTCGATATCTTCGCTTGGAATAGTTGATATAGCTTCAATACCGCCAGCTACTGCCTTACCAATTCCAAGTCTTCTATCTTCAATTCTTTTGTCTTCAACAGCCTGGCGTCTTGCAAGTTCAGCTTCTAGTTGAGCTCTTCTTGCCATGTCTGCCTCAAAAATATTAGCTTCTGCTTGTAAAGTTCCTTCAGCCAAAGCTTTATCTTGCAATGCTGCTTGCTGCAAAGCTTGACCTCCACGCATATCAAAAGATGCCATTTGCTGACTTCTTCTTTGCGCTCCCTCTTCACCAATTTGTCCAAGCTTGAAAGCATACTTATCTTGCAAAGTTCTTTTTTCCTGCTCAGTTAAACCAAGAGTACCAAGCTCCTGCTGCCTCTGAAGCTCAGCAATCCTATCTTGATTGTATTTGTCACTTTCAGAAGGTTTGGTTGCTATCATAGAACCAACAGCTTGGCCAATAGCTGGTCCTGCTGCTCCTATTAATTTTGTTTGCAAACGTGATATGGCCATTATATAATCCTCGCTAATATCCTAATTGTTAATATTGTGTTTCAGGTAGCTTTCTGTTGGTAGCAATAGTTGAAGTCTCAACAGTATCATATCCCATTTTATAGAACATCTCAACTGAAAATACGTGACAATCAACATAGCCCCACTCGTTGCGTGGATCACATAGGACTGCTATATTATGCCATCCCTGGGATAGATTCTTTGCAAGATACTGCATGCGAATAAACTTGCGTTGTCCTGTCGCATCACCTTGAAAGTTTAGTCTGCCCTGCATTACTGAGAACTGGCCAAATGTAATTGTAGTAGCACCTGCTTCATTGAAACTATAGTTGATTGTTTCATTTGGAGCATATGTATCTGATCCATCTATTGCAAGAATATACCTAGAATCTTGACCATCTGATCTTGTGTTGCCCGCTGTTGGAGTGTTAATCCATGGGAATACAGCTCCTCTACAATCGTTATTCTCATCTTCATATGCAAAGAATGCAACTTCAATCAAGACATTTGCTATTGTCTCGCAATAGATTTGTTTGCCAAGTTGTGGGACCGCTACCCATTTGACAGTTTCCATTGGCTTTTGTCTTTTGACGGTACTTGTATGATATAGTCTAGACTGGCGTGGCACTTCTTTTTGGGCAAAGAAATTACAATATTGATCGCCAGTCATAAAGATATTATCTAATGTAACCTGGAATGCTTCTCCTTCTTGCAAGTCGGAGTCTCTAAAAACGCCATCTTGAATGTCTGCTTCTACAATATCTACGTTTAGATATTTGCGAGCAGCCTCTTCATTTTGAGCAACCTGAGTTCCCTGTAGAACCTGTGATGTAGTAAAAGTATTTGGTGGTGTAAATGGCATTTGAACTCCTAGAACTTAGCCCATACATAATGTAAATAAAGATTCTTTAGATCAACTCTGTAGTGCGTTGCATCATCAAAATAAATTTTAACTTTGATTGCAGTTACAGTTGTAGCAATTGAGGGCATATAGCAATATGACATTGGGAGCCTTTCATAAAAAAGTGTCTTATTATCTGATGATCCAGTATTGCCATCCCCTGCTACAATTGTGTTATATCCGAATGGATAGCCCACCTGAACATCAACACCACCTATAGTTAAGAACCAACACAAGTAGAATGCTGACTCAGATCTTATTAGCGGAGATCCAAGGGTATTGGTCGAGGTTGTAGTTACCATTGGATTTGATCCAAGTCTTAGACAATCATTTGGTTGCAATGCCAAGTTTACAGGAAATGTTGCAACAGTTGTAAAGACCTCGGTTTGAGCTGGGTTAAAACCATAAACTGTTTCAGCATCATCAAAGTCAGAGTCACTAACATTTGGTCCTATTGATTGTTTAAAATGATTTCTATTGAATGCTTCAGATCTGGTATTAGAAGGATCAATTTTTCCAGAAGTACCATCTGTTGCATCTTTTAAAGCAGTAAAAGGCTGGTTTAAATTTGCAGCTGTGATTACCGCTCTTGCATCTTGATAATTAAAACTTGCGTTAGACATGGTATTCCTTTATCTATATTGATTTCTTGCCCACAACAGGCAGTTATAAATTCTTAAGTTTGCATCTTCAATAAGCTTGATATTAGCTGGTGATGTTCCTGCACCATCGAATGTTGCAGACCATCTAACATCTATAGTTACTGAATCCTGAGAAGCTATTGGAATTGAGAAAGGAAGATTAATAGTTCTTCTTCTACCTGCTGGTTGCTCACCACTTGTTGATACCATAACATCGTTTACGAAGACATAAAACTGCCATCTCCAACCAGCTCCATAGTTACCTGTAAAGCCTGCTGCTTCCTGAGAAACAAAGAAGTACTCTACATCTATCTGTGCTGCTCCTTTTAAGAAACCCTCGGATGTTGGAATTCTTAAGAAAGATCCTTTAGTTATATTAGCAGACAGTGATAATATGCCAGATGCCCAGCTATTATTCTGCGAAGAAAATGTTGCAAGTGGAGGACCTAGAACATCAGCTGTTGGATACCTTTCCCAAGTAAAAGCATTAAGAGTACTTTCTACTTGGAAATAAGATTGCGTTGACATTATAACACCAACGCCATCTTGAGCTGTTCCATCTGGTTTGCTATCAACAGAGATCCTGCTATTAGCAACCATGTTTGAATCATCTATGGTTTCATATGGTAACTGCTGAGCATCTAGCTTGCCGTTAAATTCTGCCAAGAAACCAGATGCATCTTGGTTAAAAGCTTTAGCCGTTGCGTAATCTCTATCTTGATGAACGCCTATGGCGTAGGTTTTACTCATGGTGTCTTCCTTTCTCCAGCCTTTAGATTGATGGTCTTGTTATCAGATCCAACGAAGCAGACGTGATAAGCAACTACCTGGAACATAGCTGTGCTCTTTAGTGTGAATCTATACCATGCTACAAGATTGGTATTTACATCCCATCTTAGTCTTGTAACTCTGTTCTCGCCCCACTTTGAAGCTCCAACAATGGCCACTGATTTATCAAATGTTCCAACGGCAGGACCGTATGTTGCATCTTCAGAAAGAGTTCCGTATTGTTCAGCAACAACTGTTGGCTTTAAACCAGAAGAAGTATCTTCATCTCTATAATCAACAGCTGAGAATAATTCTATTTCGTTATGGCCTTGCGTTAGGATCTCAACCTCTACAGATATGATACGTTTCTTAACACTATCATCACCAAAATCTAGCCATGCTCCAGACCAAATGGAAGGAACTATAGGTCTTGCAAATTGAGAAGTTATAGTTTTGATTCCCTGTCCAGAGACCGTGTAAGTTAAGGCACCACCTGCTGATCTCTTTGCAGACCATACTTGGATTCCAGATGGTGACAAAGTATAGACGCCACCTACTGGACCAGTTTGTGTGACTCTTGGAGCTGTTATAAACCATCCCTGTGGAAGAACTGAGATATCATTTATATTAAATGCAACATCTGTTGCTCCATTGCTGTTAGCTACATCATGTCTAAATGACCAAGAATTTGTCAAGGTGTGATAGACAAGTCCTCTAGTATTCTTTGTTTGACCATCAACAGGGTAAATGCACCACCATTCTTTTTCTTTGGTTGAATAGCTTGCCTTTGCAGTTGCTAATGAACCAATAGATATTCTATTTACTTCCTGCTGAACAACATCGGATACTCTGCGTACCTCAACCTGTGAGCCACCCAAGGTTCCGCCTTGGAATGTATAGACGCCATCATAGGATAAGAATAGAATTCCTGATCCTTGAATGTTTGTTATAGCGTTGGTTGCAGTTGTTCCAATGTTTGCATTTAAGGTTGTGCAAACATAGCCAGAACCTGCTTGTCTTATAACCTCAATGCTTCCTTCTCTAAAGATAAGTAAGTTGTCATAATAAGGAACTAAAGCTGTAATAGCTCCACCTTTTCTATTACCAACATCAAAGTAATTAAAAGCATTAAACTGTTCTGGCAAACCCTGGTCTGAGAATATAATTGTTGTCTCAGCTCCTTCTCCACCAGCTAGCCACATTCTGCCGTCCCATGATGCACCGTATTTCATTCTAGATGATATTACAATTGATGCAGTAGAATCAGGAGCTTGGATGGATAGTAAGTCATCTGGAAGAATATCAATATAGTTTCTTGAAACATTTTCATCTATCTGAGCGACCAAATAGTAGATCTCTCCTGCACTTCCACCACCTCTTAGATCGTCCAATGATTTGGTTCTATAGATTCTGCGAGCAACGGTTCCTGGTGGTCCAACTGGAACATGCTGAAACCAAACAGAATAAGTCAAATCATCGTTTGATTCATTGATCCAATTAACCTGGGTAGGCTCAGATAATGGTGATTCAGATCCAGTATCAGTAATAAAACTAACTTTGTACCTATAGTAATTAACACTATTCTGTGTCTTTGATCCAAGACCAGTACCTGAACCAACGCCAAAGTTAATACCACCGATTGTGTTATTCTCAGGATATGGATAGGTTGATGTTGGAGGTATAGCACCTAAATCGCATGATCCTTCAAAGTATTTGCTATCTGTAGCTAAGACTTCTGGCGAAGGTGTTGGAGAAGTAAAACCAAAGTTCTCTGTGCGATCTCTGCCAAAATATTTTAACATCGGATTTTGGCCATTTAAGATCAAACAGAATCTTCCGAATGGAACAAATTGCTCACCTGGATCATCGCTCTTTGCTGATGATCTTCCAAAAGCTACTGAGTGATGAGGCTTCCAAGCAATAGAAGCTAGGCCGCTGTTGTTAGCAACCTCACTGAATAGCTCGCCACCTTGCTTAGTGATAACGTAACACTCAGCTCCTCTATGTCTTTCCCATACGAATAGTCTTTCATAATCAGCCGTTGATCCCAAAACACTTGAATGTAAATTCTTAGGAATCATTGGCTCAAAGCCACGGTCGTTTATAAAGCCAAAGCCCTCTGAGTCCTGGCGCATATTAACTATGTCAGAAGCTGTATTATCAGGAGCCTCATAACGCTGATCAACACCACCTGCTCTTATTTGTTTTGTTGTATTAGTCTGCATTATATACTTTTATTCCTTAATGAATTCTGGTCAAAGATAGGTCCAACAATCATGCGTCCAAACTGGCCTTTAACTACATCAATATCTACGTGATCAATATATCTACGTTCACAAAGCTTGATGGCATCTTTAATTTTTCTAGCATAAACGCTTGCTAATGTCAAGTTGCCTGACTTATTATAGATATCTTCCAAAGCTCCGTATACTATTAGCTGGTGCATATCGAAAGGCAATTGTGGAGTATCAGTCTTTGCAATCAAAGGTTCTGGTTTAAAGTAATAGCGTAGCTCTAATCTTCTGAAGAAATCTCTAAGTCTTAATGGCTGAGTTGCACCAGTTGCTACTTCTAAATATTGAAAATCAAATGCATCAATTCTTGGATAGGGTCTAATCCTGGTATGAACTCCATCGTATTCTTTATAGACTGGTGAGCCTGCATCAAAAGAAGTTATGTTTGTTATATTAACTGTTGCATCTATGTCATCTGCAACAATTGGCGTGTCCTGTGATGGAACATTAAGACCACCAGATAAAGTTCCAACAGTTACCTGTCTCCACTTTGGTTTACCAAGTCTTGTTCCAGTTGCTGGATCAAAGTTCTGGTTGTACCATAGAACTTTAGATAGTCCTTCTAGAAATCTTTTTGTACCTGGGCCTGCGTTGTATGCGGTATTCTTTGAAACAACAGGCTTATCATCCCATGTTAAAAAGCTAACCTGCATAGAATAAGTGCTATCGCCATCTGCACCTTTTCCAATAAAACTTTCTGACAAAGGACCAGTTTGTTTTGTTGGATCAACAAAAGACCAACAAAGCTCTATATAATAATTACCTGGAATAGATCCGTTGGCAGGTACATTCTGAGCATTAAAAACAACACCAATCTTTTCAGCAGCAGGAACCTGATGAGGAGGAACTGGGACGTATGCCTCTGCATATGTCTGAGTGTAGTCTTCTCTAAGGCCCATGGTTTCCTCCATTCTTGGAAGCATTGCTATTGTCTTGCCATATGGTGGAAGAATATAACCCTGGCCACCTGAGCCAATAGGTACATCTCTATGCTGCAAGTTTAAGATCTCAATGCAGTCCTGTGGCAGAGTATAGAAGCGAGCTTTACATCTCCAGGCACTCAACACCTTGCTTGCTACACCGTCTGCAATTCTTATTGGTTCTGATGTGGTTAATGTAGTTGTAGATAGAACCTGAAGTATGGTATACTCTCTGCCATCTAGCTCTATGATATTGCCTTCATAAACATCCTTCTTATGCATTAGAGTGTTTACAGCAGCTGAGAATGTTACCAGTCTTTGGCCATCAGTTATAGTTGCAGTGATGGTTGGTCCACCGTTAGTCTCACGGTCAGATGTAATATCAGGATATGCTTCAAGCCAACTTAGCTTCTGTGCAAAGTTCCAACGCTTTAATGTCCATAAATTATAATAAGAAATATTAATAATATCATCAAGCTGATTACTGTATGCCTGCAACTCTGGCGCGTAATCCGTTATATTGGTTATATTGTCTCTAATTTGTTTTAAGTCCATTATAATCTATCCTCTAAATATTTAATTGCGCTTTGAAGAATCTCTATATTATCATTTGCCATACCAATCATAGCATTACATTTTTGGCACAACAATCCTCGCACTTGCCCAGTTGTATGATTATGATCTACGGATAAAGTTTTTCCTAAATCAAGTTGATGCTTTTCACAAATTTTACAATATCCTTTTTGAGCTTCAAACATAGAATTAAAATCTTCATAGTTAAAAATTCTGCTTCCAATTAGATAGCCAAGTTTTTTCCATTGATGATTCATAACATGCTTTTGTCTCTTCACTGGGTTTTCCTTATTCCATTTAGTGGCTCTAAGAACGTCGTTATCCATGTGGCAATTCCTTTTCAACTATGGAGCGAATGTTAATCAATGGGCAGTTGACGAGTCCTATATATAGGAGAGGAGGACGGACTAGCGCCCGTCCTGTACATTTACCCCACCTACTGTGTACTTGTTACGCCTACTTTTTTAAAGGTGTTGTCATTCTCGACGAGGTGCTTAAAATAATTTCAGATTTTTTTAGGCTAGTTGCCAAAATCTGCTAATATCCAAACATTAGGTATATGGAGAGTCAAATGAGCGAGCTAACAAATAAAGAGAAATTATTCCTACTTGAGCTAAAGGCCCAGGTTGATATGGGACAAAGATCCCATATGTACGATAGTGAAGCATTCTATGTTTCAGCATCCGAATTACAAAGAAAGTTTGGCGACAATTACAAGCGCAAGCTAGCCAATATTCTTGAAGTTGTTGCAGACAACTATTCTTTTAATGTCAAGAAGTCATATACAATGGGCTACCACTTTACAAAGAAAGCAGTAAAAGAAATGGGCTGCTGGGAAGTTGAGCCATCACAAAAGCCAAAGATGGGAGAGCAAGGTAAAGATTACTTTAGAGAAGTTGTAGACATCCTAAAGCTAGAGCACTTGGTATTAAAAGGTCCAAGTCTATTTGCAAAGCCTGAGCACTACATGGCTGCCAAGATGTATGCAATGTCTTACAATAAAACAGACGGTTGCAACTGGGTAACTTATGAAAGAACTGCCGGAAAAGATGGCAGAAGATTTGCAACCAGCCCATCATTGCAAAGCCTTCCAAAAGTTTTAAGACAGCAGATTGCTCTAGACCATGCAGAGGTTGACATGGCTAATTGTCATCCAATGATTCTAGATTCTCTTGCAAGAAAATATAACCTATCTTTGTCAACGCTCTCCATCTTGTCAGGTGCCAGAGAATCTTTCTTGCAGTACATTGGCGAGTTCTTTGGTTCATCAAGAGATGATTCAAAAAAATTGTTGCTCTTGACCTGCTACCTGGCTAGTATGAAGTACAACAGCGACAAGCCAAATGCTTTTACCGAATGGGTAAAAGAATCTTCAAACTTTGAAGCAGACGCATGGAAGTCTGGAGATGGATATGAACCTGTAATCCCAGCTTGCTTGAAGGATCTTAGCAAAGATCTAAAGACTTTAGCATGCGAGCTAAAGGACAAAGCTGAGATGGCCCCATTTGCAAACATACAATATGATTCAAGAAGACTAGCCCTCACCATCCAAGCAATCGAAGACAAAGCTCTAGAGGCCATGGAGAAGAAGTGTAGAGCATTAAACATCGAGGTTCAGGCATTAAGCTTTGACGGTTGGTGTGTCACGAACTGGAGAGATTTAACACCAGAAGTTATTAAATATCTAGAGGATTCCCTCGAAGTATTTATGAAGACAAGATTTGATTTAGATGTAAGAATACCACTCGCAATTAAGCGTTATAACTAGGAGATAAAAATGGAAAATTTTAAAGCAATTAAAGGAACTGAAGGCAGATATTGGATTAGTGATCTAGGTCGTGTGTTCGATTGTAAGAAGCAAAGAATTGCGCATCAATTTAAAACAGGTGGAAAAGACCTTGGTTGCTATCTAGCAGTAGCTATAAATAGAAAACCCGCATATATTCACAGACTTGTTGCCGAGGCTTTTATTGAGAATCCTGAAGCCAAACCACAGGTAGATCATGTTGACGGTGATAAGTTAAACAACAACCTAGACAATTTAAGATGGGCCACTCATGCTGAGAATCAACACAATAAAAGAAGAATAAAAGGTTATTGCTGGGTTAGTCACGCTCAGAAGTGGAAAGCAGAGATAAGAATTAATAATGAGAAAATTTATCTAGGCTACTATGTCTCCGAAGAAGAAGCAAGACAAGCGTACCTAGAAGCTAAGAAGGTTTACCATCCAACAAGTCCAATAGTTTAAAACAAAAAAGCCAGGCGATTTGCCTGGCTTTTTAACTAGAAATTATCTAGATTAGAACTGCTTGTAAACCCAAACCTCTCCAACGTTTCCGGCTGAAGCTGCTGCGAGTGATACACCGCATGCATTTGCAGTGTCTGCTGCTGCAAGTGCAACTGCTCTACCTGCTGCTGTAGCATCTACTACTAGAGCGACACCTGCTGCTGCAACTGCTGCTGCAACGTTTGCGATGTCACAGTATCCTGAGACACATACTTCTACTCTCTCGCCTGCTGCGGTTGCTGCGTTTAGAGCAACACCTACAACAAGTGGATTACCAAGAGCAAAAGCTGCTGAAGCCTGGATTACAGTTAGAACTTTAACTGCACCGGTAGCTGATGTGTCGAAGGCAACCCAATCACCTTTTGTGATTGCGGCACCAGCGAGGAAGGTTTCTTTCTGTGTTCTGTTTGATACGTCTGGAGTTGTTACGACAGTGTATCCACCTGGAACGGTAGTTGAGGTTACTAGACCTGACTGGTCGAGTCTCTGAATTAAAGTTGATGTAGCCATTTTATTTTATTCCTCTATAAGATTGTTAAAATTATATGCCGCTCATGATACCAGAACCACGGAGGTGATCAGCAATTAGCTGTCCCTTCCAGTAGAGCTGTGCTGAACGTGCGGTTGTTCCAGAGATGAACTCGAAAGGTGATACTGCATAGTCACCGTCAGAGTGCATTACCATCTTGATACCTTCGAAGTTCAATAGAACTGCGGAGAATCTTGTTGCTGCACCTGCGTTTGCTGGCATCTCATTATCCTGCTCACAGACTGCGCCTGCGAATGCTAGCTGTAATCTGCCTGCATCGAGAGCCTTTGCATCAACGAATCTCTCGTTGGTGTATAGAGCTGACTTGTATGCTGAGAAAGTAGCTGGATTCATGATGATAGCTTTGACATCGCCAAATGGGGAGAACTGGTTACAGTCCTGGTAGATCTCGGTTAGATCTGCTACGATTGTAGCTGCGGTTCCCTGCTTGAATGAGTTGTACCAACCTGGAACATTGAGAGTTGACTTGGTCAAACCACCAACGATGTTGGTCTGAGTTGCGGCAGCAGCAGCACCAGCCTCTAGGAAGCCTGTGGTCTTTGCCTCACCGTTTAGGGTGTTTAGAGCAACTAGAGATAAAGATGAACCAGCAAGGATCTGCTTGTTGATTTCTCTACGTAGCATGCTCATTACGTTCTTCATTCTTGCTTCAACAATCTTTACGATTGCTTTCTCGCCCTGATTCTCTAGCTCTTCTTTCTTGGTGATTACGATTGGAGCAACGAAGTCTGCCCATTCGTAGATAGCTGGCTTGAGAACATCACTTACTGCTAGTGATACTGGCTCGTAGCCAGTTGCAAGTGGGGTGATGCTTGAGTGGTCTACAACGGTTAGAGGTCTCTGAATTTTGATACCACCGTCTTCGTACTCGATTCCGCC
>TARA_R110002126_G_scaffold43838_2_pt1 | contig 22697 bp, 31 predicted proteins | sample TARA_R110002126 | Tara Oceans TARA_R110002126 (sample SAMEA4397536) | marine metagenome | biome: Polar Biome; feature: [DCM] deep chlorophyll maximum layer (ENVO:01000326); material: water (ENVO:00002006), including particulate matter (ENVO:01000060) such as... | depth 30 m | reverse complement strand
ACGGAAATTACTGAGCAACAACAACATATCTCAGACTCTGGAAATATACTTTACAAACATCCGTCAAATCGTCATGATGATGCGTTCTGGGCTCTTGCCTACGCATGCAATGTTGCATCAAGGTACTTGCAAGGCAGTGTTCGACCCTCGATAGCCAGCGGTAGGATTAACCGTGGATTGGATGAAATGATTGACCGAGATATAAACAAAGAGATGTCTAACTTCTAAATTCTTATATAGGGGATAATACTAGGGTTAACATGGAAGAAGAAAACGTAGAAATTTGCCCTATAACTGGATGCAAAGACCTTTTGATTTTGAGTACTTTTATCACATCTGATGGCGACATAGCAATCGATTTGATGGATTTTTAAATGTTTATAAGGCATCGAAAGTAATTTATTTTTATGCCGAAGGCAAAGAAAGCAACTAAACGAGCAACTAAAAAGTCTACACCTGTAAAAAAGGCCAAGATTGATAAAGCTGCATCCAAGATGGCAACCGACGGTTACTCACCAAATCGTAAGATTGCAAAGAATAACACTTGGAAAAAACTAGCAGGCACAGCAGAACAGTTCCAAGGCATTACAGTATTTGCAGCAACAGACCCTTATCGTGCTTCAGAAAGAAAAGACTTTAGAAGTGCACTTAACAACCCTTATGTTTACAGAGCAAGCAGAATACATTCAACCTTTGTCGCAGGACAGGGTTACACGTTTGACATAATCCCAAGAGATGAGGATGACATTGAAGAGACCTCAGTAGAAGCATTTTCTGAAATGGAGTACTATGTACCTTATTACAATAAAACTTTAACAGTATCACAAATTAAAAGAAAACTGGCCAGAATGGCATCAGATATGGATTTAGCAGGTAATGTGTTTAACGCATACTTTACTTCATTAGAACAAGGCAGATGTGTCCTTGCATTAACCCCCCTAGAACAGATAGATGACAAGTGGCAAATGCCTGAGCAACTCAGACTAATCAGACCTGAATTTACGGAACGTCCTGTCATATCAGAAATGGATGGCCAATTAAAAGGAGTAAGAATAGTAGGGGTTCAATCACCTACCAGAGACAACATATTACCAACGGACAGAATGTTATACATCATGCACGGATACAACAATGAACTGTTCTCTGATTACTATGGAGACTCCAAGATTGCACGTATCGCAGACGAGGCCAATACTTTGAACATTATTTTAAACCAAGACTATGAGAGAGCCGCAGAGAACACATGGCACAAGCCACCAATCTTCTCAGTCCCAATCCCTCCTCAAGAATATGGAAACGAAGAGGCTGTATTGAATGACTTTTTAATGAAGGCAAACGACTCCAAAGGTCAAAGCATTGCAGTTACTGGCCCATCAATGAAGGATGAGGTAGGGGTAACAGTGTTGAATACACCGACTAACTCTGACATCGCAGGCTTGGAAATAATCAGAACAGGTCTAATCAAGGCAATTATCACATCTTACGGTTTACCATCTTATATGTTATCTGAAGGAGATGTAGGTAGATTGGGTGGTAACTCCAACATGGAAGAAATTGATTCTTATCTTAATCAGGAAATTAGACCAGAGAGAGTTATACTAGAGAAGGTCGTAGAGAGACAATACTTTGATATCATCTTGTCCATTATGTTCGACGTACCTGTAAGTGACTTACCAATTAAAGTAGACTTCAAGTTTAACAAACCAAGACTCGTTACGCTAATCACACCTGAAATGTTTTCCGTCCTAACAAACATGGAACAACTCGGCTTGATAGATGCCAACGGTATGAGAGATATTTTGGGTTTGGAGGACTTGAATAAGGAAACCTTAAGCAAGGGTAGTCTTCACACACAAGGCTAATGACGCCTTCAGATATAGACATCAACTTGGTGATTTCACGAATGTTTGAAAAAATGGATTCAATGTCAGAGAAGATTGACGACCTGTGCAACCGAATAACAAGAATGGAAGCAGCCGTGTCCACACACTTTAAGGAAGTTGACGAAGGTAAAAATAAAAAAAGGGTTAAAACAGAATGGAAGGAGAGAAAGTTCTACATTATCATTGCTGTAATGGGTGTTTTATTTGCTGCTTATTCTACGTTTTTTTAGAATTACTTAAAATAAAATCAATTTCTTTCTCGAATCTTTCATCCAATTGTCCTGATACTTGTAATATTTGTTTGCTCCAGTCATCTTTTTTCATGGTGTAGCAGTTGTCTAGGTACTTCACTGACGTACCAAGCCATGAAATATTGTTTTGTTGTGTCATTAAAATTTGCATATCATACCAATGGCAGTAACACCATATTAACTTTTGAATGTCCCATCAACCGAGATTGACGACTAGACGGGGAAGTACGTTGATTTGAGACGTGGGGGTCAGTTAACGCACCGTGAGAGTCTCTCTGACTAATATCGATAAATAATATCTTACATAAAAACATTTCTATGGGAAATGGAGCAATGCTCTACATTTGGATTACTTATATACCATTCTTCTAGCAATACCTATATGATGGATATACCAATATTACTGTTATTGGCAGCACTCGCTGGAGCAATCCTGAATGTAGTTCGTGGATACTTAAACACGGAAAAACCATTCGCTCCAAGAAAACTCGTAGGTGCTATCATAGCAGCATGTATAACCGCCATTGCATTGGTATCAGTATTTGATGTCAGTACATTAGGTGGCCCAGTTCAAATGGTAATCTTAGGACTAATGTCAGGCTTCGGCTCTGACTTTGCTTTAAGTCGTTTGAACAAATAAGGTTAGATAAAACCTTTAAATAAAATCACTTCTTTTTTATTTTGTGAACAGATGTTATTTTAACTCGGATGTAAAAGTCGGAGGAAGTATAGTTACCGAATTTGTAGAGGTTGAACAGCCTGAATGGGAAGGCAAATGGCACCGAGATGTTATTTATTACAAGGCCATGAACAGTTGCAGAACCCTGTCTGACCGAAAGGTAAAGACTGCATTAAACCTAGCCATGTCAACTTGGGACTTGGAGATACCAATTAAATTCAAATCAATAGGTGGAAAGTTTCCCCTCACATACCCAGACATCAGGATATCATTCTCCTCAGATGACCATTACTTTAAGGAAAAATCCTCAGTTCTTGCATATGCATACTTTCCAGAACAAGGCAGTAAATCAGGAGAGATTATATTTAATGACAATTATATTTGGAGTACCAACGGAAAGCCAATCAGTGTTCGAAGGGCCAAAAGAAACGGATGGATAACTGACGGTGATGACAACAATACCCTCAAGACCTATAACATAATACACGTCCTGATACACGAACTAGGTCACTCCCTAGGCTTGAAACACGACAGCCATGATGACAGTAATGATGTCATGGATGCCTATTACTCTGGTAAACTGGAATTGTCAGACTGGGACTTGATAAGAATCAGGGCAAAATATGGTATCAGAATATGGAAGTGGTGGAGCAGATATGCCCAAGTAAAGAGGATATTTGCAAGATTGAAGGCCAATCTATAACTTTAAATACCAAATAAAATATAACTTTATTATGACATTTAAGTGCTTCGTGCATAATTTCTCAACAGAAGTCCCTTCAGAATGGGATTCACATCACCAATCAGAATCACATACCACCAGTGGTTCAGCACCTTGCAAACTTTGTGGAATCGTTTGTGACTTTACATTTACAGGAAAAAGAAAATTTAATTCAATTCCATCTTTATGTTCCGAGTGTAAGAAATCATTATGATTGAAAATACCAGCACTTCTGCAAGTTTAAATACTATTATTTACCGAAACAAAGGTATGGAAGAATCAATGCAAGTTCATGGTTATGTAACAGTAATCAAGAATGCAGGTAAAGACAATGAAGAAATCATCTGTCAAAACAAACCAAACCTTCTAACCGATTCTGGTAGAGATTGGATGCATGCACAAATTTATACCAACACAGCAGCAGGAGATAGAGGTGCAGGATTTATCGCACTCACTACAAACGCTGGAGCCCCAGCAGCAGGAGATACAGCCTTAACAGGTGAAATCACCACAGGTGGACTCGAAAGAGCAGATGCATCATCAAAATCACATTCCGCTGGAACCAATACAACTACAATTCAAAATACCTTCACATCAAGTGCTACTCACACAGCAGTTGTTAAAGCAGGACTATTCAACGCAGCAGCAGTTGGTACAATGGCACACATCAATACATTCACCAGCGTAACACTAGCAAGTTCTGATACTTTAGAAGTTACTTGGACTATTACGTTAGGTTAGGAGACAATACTCTTTTTTTAATATTTAAATACTATGCGATTCTAAATTTTGATATATGGCTATTACTCACAATGTTACAGCAACAGGTTCAGACAGCGGAGACCAAGTCTCAGTCACAGCATGGAATGCCAATCACACCATAGCAACAGATACTATTACACTTACAATGGTTGCACCAGCAGCCAAAACAGAAGCATTAATCATCGCTTGTTCTGACGAGTCAACGGCTCTGGCAGGAACTGAAACAGCCAAATTCGTTTTACCCTATGGTTTTGAAGTTACTAAAGTTAAAGGTTCATTAAATACAACAGGTGCAGCCAACGTGGTTTGCACAGTTACAAGAGGAGGAAGTGCCCTCGCAACAGTTACAATATCAGGTACTACAGCAGATGACGCATCTCCGACAAATACAACCGGAGCAGAAAATGATGTTGTCTCAATAACAATAGGTGCAGCCGATGCCACAGCAACAGGCTTAAAAATTTACATTATAGGTTATCAGGTATGATACCATGGCACCAATAATTACCAATCCATATCGATTCTCTTCTGCGGCAGCAGGCGGTTGGGACTTTCCAAATGCAACATGGACTTCCGGAGACGAGTTCTACGTAGGTACTCAGGAAACAATACCTCAAGGTGTATCATTTGCAAAGACCGGAGAAAGGATGTATGTGACAGGTTCCGGAGGAGCTGATGCAATTTATCAATATGACCTATCAACGGCATGGGACGTAACCACGGCTTCATATATTGCAAGCGTTTCTGTTCACTCTGCTGCAACAAACCCTACTGGTGTATTTGCAAAAGAAGATGGAACAGAAATATATTATTCAGATTCTAACGCTAACAGTTTTTTCCAAATGACAATGTCAACACCATGGGATATAACTACTGCAACAGATACATCAATTGCAACTGCACCAGACAGTACTGTTTTGGATGTATTTTTGAGAGATGACGGTACTTCAATTTGGTCTTGTGGAATGGGAGGCGACAGAGTATACATGCAGACTCTATCGACACCTTGGGATATTACAACTGCCGGAACTGCTACCAATATCTATGTAGGTGGAGTAGACAATCAACCTTATGGTGTATTTGTAAAACCTGATGGTACACAATTCTGGATGGTTGGAGGAAGATATTCAAGAATTTATGAATATGACATGTCATCAGCATGGGATGTAACCACGGCAACATACAGTACAGTTTACAAGGCATCACAAGACAGTGTACCTGTTGCAATAACTTGGAAAGACGACGGTACCAGCATGTATGAACTGGGTCTAACTGGTGATAAAGTTTACCAATGGGCAGTGCCTTGACCCATTCATTATTTGATGCAAACATCTTTGACCCAGCAGTATTCGACATATCATTACACTTTACAGCAGCATTATCTGAAGGCCTTGCATTATTTGATGCTGCAATATATGATGACTTGGTATTTGACACTGCAAAAGAACTTGCCTTAACTGACAGCATATTAGCAGTAAAGACAACAGGTTCAACGGCATACCTACGTTCACTGGCCGAGAGTATATCAGTTTCAGATGCCATCGTTAGATTGTATAGTGCTATTAGACTAATGGCTGGTTCAGTTTCGGTAACTGATTCAATATCAATCGCTTCACCAAAGATACGAAACATGGTAGAAAGTATAACCCTATCTGATGCTTTGTTAAGAACATTATCAGCCTTTAGAAGTATGAGTGGTACAGTAACCATTACTGACAGTGTTGCCAGAAAGACTGACTTCCAACGTTTTATTATCGAGACTAAAATTAATATTACTGATGTGATATTAACCACACAGCCAAAGTTAAGAAGCATGACAGAAAGTATTGTCATATCAGATATAATTTCAAGGGTATATCCTGCACTTAGAAGTATCAGTGAAACGATAGTGGTTTCTGATGTAATTACCAGATTAATAGGATTAAAGAGAACACTTACAGCTTCAATTGTTTTAACAGATTCAATTGTAACCGCATCACCAAAAGGTAGAAGCATGACAGAAAATATAGTGGTGTCAGACAGCGTTGCAAGATTAATATCTGCTTTCAGAAGCATGACAGAGAGCACTTCAATATCAGATGTTATTTCCAGAGTACAGGCCTCTATAAGAAGCATGACAGAATCTGTGGCCATCACAGACAGTATCTCAAGGATTCAAAACTTACTCGTATCAATGTCTGAAACTATTTCACTAACTGACAGCATATCAAGAACATCTGAAGCATTTAGAAACATGGTAGAGAGTGTTTCATCAAGTGATTCTGTAACGGCATCAGTTAACAGATTCAGAAACATTGCTGAGTCAGTACTAATTACTGACAGCATATCAAGAATCGCTGGTTTAAAGAGAGCAGTAACTGAGACCATTACGTCATCAGATAGCATAGCCAGAGTAATTTCAATCAAGAGAACCCTTACTGACAGTATAACATTGAGTGATGTAATATCCAAGTTTGTGGCACTTAAACGAACAGTAACAGAATTGATAACCCTCACAGACTCAGTCAGTAGAATTGCAGGACTAAAGAGAACGGTTACCGAGTCAATAACCACCAGTGACAGCATTGCAAGATTGGCAGGATATAAGAGAACTCTTACCGAGGCCATCTCAGTAACAGATGCAGTTTCCAGATTAGGCACATTCTTTAGAGGATTGACAGAATCAATCACCATAACAGACAGTGTTGTAGCATGGAAGTTAATATTAAACATAGTACGTAACAGTCTAGTCATACTCAGAATACAGAGAAGGACACACCAAGTACTCACGATTATGAGACATACACGTCAAACGCTTGAAGCAATGAGGAAAACACTGCAAATATAATACTTATAAGGTATTGATTTGGATAATATATCATGGTTTTAGGTTTAGTTCACGTAAACGACGTTGACACAGATTTTCAGATTCTAGTAGAAGAGACTAATGTCTCAGGCGTAAACGTGGTTTTCGACTTATCAAGTGCATCGGCCCTACAAATGGTATTCACTGACCCAAATGGAACAGAAACAACAGTGACATCCACAGTCTTAAACGGTACAGGTACTGACGGCATAATGCGTTACATTAATTCAACACCTTCACCTATAATTAGTACAAGCGGATTATGGACATATCGTGCAAGATTGACAATGGGTAGTGGCGGATTATTCCAAAGCAACAGTGCCACATTCGAGGTACTAGGTTGATTATTTATAAAAATTATTCTTCTGGAACTAAAGAGACCAGATTTAGAGGAGCATCATTAAACACACAGACTGGCAAGTATGCAAAATATTGGTTACTTAACGCCAAGGAAACAAACAAGAATGGATGGGGTATCGACCCATCTACAGCAGGAGAAAACATGCAGAAATTCATCGGAAGACCTCTAGTCATTACCTCAAACGAATGGCATGCAAAGAGTGAATACGGTGAAGAATATGAACACCCTTACCTACCAACTGACGATATACAGGCCATACTAACACACCAAGACCAATACAAAGTAGGTACAATCGTTGAAGTCGAACAGGATGACGCAGGTGATTGGTTTGCCAGAATAGAAATGTTGGATAAATTCGCCAGCATGTCATTGCCTCCATTCTGTTCACCAGCCATATACCAATTAGATGGACAGGAATCAGAGGGTAACATATCAAAATGGGAAGCCTTACACCTTGCAGCCCTTGATGAAAACCCAGCATACGGTGCAAGAATTGCCTTACTCAAGGGTACATGTCTAGGCACAAACTCAGAATGTAAGACACAATTGAAAGTAGCAAAAATACCAGAACCTACTACTGAAGAATTGGCAGAAACATATGACAACATAATGAAATTATTACATGAGGAGTATGAAAAACTAAGAACAAGACTCGCAAGCCTAGGCGAACAAAACATGACATATCAGGACTCCAAACCTGTAAAGATTATCAGTGAATTACACCCAGAGGTACGCAAACCAGTCGACGCAAGCATCGAAGAGGTGACTGACCATGGGCCATGTCTCAAGGTAGCAAAGAAAGAGTTGAAAATGAAGCTAGATAACATGACTCGCAAGCAGGTAATGAAACAGATACTGGCAAAACTAAAGAAATCGGACAACTAAAATCTTTATATAGTAATAATACTCGTTATTGATTAATGACAAATTCTAACACATGGACTGTCGATAATGCAAAAACCGTTTTTGCAACTCTAACAAAAATTGCTAATCAGCAAATGGAGTTAGTAGATAAATCCAAAGTAGCAGAATCAGAACCAGAAGATGTAGTCAAAGCACTGACCGAAATCGTATCAGATTTGGAAGCTGTACAGGAATCAATCCCTGTAGAAGTTGCCGAAGTTGAAGAGAAAATTGAGGAAAAAGTAGAGATTGCAGAAGAAGAGGAAGATTCTAAAACTATCATCGAACAACTTGAAGCCAAGGTTGCCGAACTAACTGAGAAGTTAGAAGAAGTAAGCAGGGAATCAGTTGCAAGTGATTATGCAGACTTATTTGATGAACCACAAGTTCAACAAGCCAAATATGATGAAGTTAAATCTTCATCTGAAGGAGTCTCATATTGGACTGCACAAATTCAAGCAATATCCAGTTTTAAGAATGACGCAGGAGTTTCATCTTATAGACCAGCCAAAGCCACTAGTAATTGGGTTAAACCAATGACCAAAGTAGCAAAAGCTGACTCTACAGAGATGAGGAGATTGTAATATGACCTTTGGAACAACACCAGCAGGCACAATCACTAAAGAACAGACTCTATTAAGCACACGTAGACTCCCAGTAGCAGGAACTACAAGCATTGCCAAAGGCGATGTTTGTGAGTTAGACGCAGGCGGAGACCTCATAGTTTCACCAACATCACAGACAGCAGAAGTCGGACACTTTGTTGCATTACAAGCAATTGATAATTCAGCAGGTTCAGACGGAGACTTGTCTTGTCCTCTAGCAGTTAGAGGCCACTTTGTTACAGTAGTAGCAGATGGCGCTATCGTTGCCGGAGAAAGAGTAGTAGTTTCAGCAGGTACAGCAGGACAAGTAATTGCCTATGTAGGTGCTACACACGAAGCTCACTTGATTGTAGGTGTATATTATGGGAAAGAAGGTGGTATTATCAGTACTTCAGGAACCACACCGTTCCTCGAAAGTTACACAGATGATGCAGACTTTCTTCCAGCCGACGCTGCTGATGGCGATATCATAGAAGTGGAGTTGTTTTAAATATGACAAAAATATTTAATCCAAAAAAAGCAGACTATGACGGAATGCAACTCTGGTTAAACCCAGTAGATAAAACCGTTTATGCCTCACCAAATGCACCAACTTACGGCTTTGCCGAGAGTGGAGCATTTCCTATCTATGATTTCAACGCACACAGTCAAGGAATCAAAACAGCAAAAGATACTTTTGGTGCTGATTCCTATGTCCACGACGCATTTGTCGATGCAGACTTCAAAGCATTAGCTGAGGATTATGTATCTGATATTAAAGCAGGTGGAAGACAAAGAATGGCTGCCCTTAGAAGCAGTACAAACAGTGCAGTTGACATCGTCAATGTATGGGAGACCGTACTCGGTAAAAAAGACAGAAAATATGCAGGTAAAAACTTAGCAAAAGAAATCGCAGTACCAAATCTGTTGATTTCAATTGACAAGGCCAGCAAATTTACTGGAATGACTAGAATGGATGAAGGACAACTTTCTCAATTGAAAGAGTTATCCTACACCAGACAAAACTTCGAAGCAGAAAAATACGGCCTTAAATTCGTAATTCATGAAGAAGCACGATTAAAGAACGTACACAACGTCTTACAAGACTCAATCCAAGTTGCAAGCAACAAGGTAGAGCAAAGACAAAGCTTTGATGTAGTCAGCATTGCTAACGGTTCATTAACTGGACAAGCAGCAATCGGAGTATGGGACACGTATGCAGCATCCGGAAACTCATCTTTCAACCCACTATACGACCTCGGTACAGCACAACTTAATATCGAAGGTTCTGGAGTAGGCGGTATGATGAACAGAATCGGAATGCACCCACTAGACTATGCACGTTACATGAGTAACACCTTCATTAGAGGAGTCGCAAGTACTTCACACTCAGAGGTAAACTTTGAGCCGGGTACCCGAGAACTACCAGCATTCCCAAATTCTGGATTAGTTGTTGACCAATCTATACAACAAGGAACCATAGCATGTGTGGATGTAGAGAGCGAGTCTACCATAGCATTATTCCAAGGCCCACAACGCATTGGAAGTGCACACGACGAAGAGACAGGCGACGATAAATACTTTATCATCGACTATCACTTAGCCGCATTGGTAAATAGTGAAACTGGTATACAAATCACAGGCGCAACAACACCAACAGCTATCTAATAGCTGTCGTCACGTCGGGAGACATTAAATCCTTTTTTATTTTAATTCATTAAAACAAACTTCTCGCATCTTTATATACTAGTAATACTGGAATATTATCAATGGCAAAACGTAAGTTCAATTCAGAAGATTATTGGGCCCAACACATCATCCGAGCACAACAAAATGGCAATGATTATATCATGGCACTTGTTAGAAGAAAATACTCGGAAGATGATATTGAGCCAGTAGGCCCGGGTGAATACATCGGACTTGACAAAGAGTTAAGTTATAGAAAAATAACCGATAAAGACCCAGAGAGTGAAACATTCGGTCAGAGAATCGACCAAGTTAACTCAGAGCCAACTGGTACTAAAGTAGTGTTTACTGACAAGTTTACACCAGCCAATGTGAAAAAATATCAAGCATTGGTAGGTATAACAAACTATGGTGAGACTGGCTTTATTTACAAATTCAAACAAATCAATATCACCGCAGATAACGTAGAAGAGTTTTGGACATCTAAAATGGATGATATGTACGGAAAGTATGTATTAAAAAACAAGGTGGTCATGGTTGAAAAGAATTAGTCTAACAATAGATGCTAGTACTTTGAAGCAACTCGATACATGGGTAAATACATTGGAGGTAGACAACTACAAAAACAGGTCTGCTTACATCTGTAATCTGATAACAAAACACACCCCGATTACGCCTGAATAAGGCTAATCCAATCTTTTTATACCATTAAAACGCTTTTACCAATATGGCTCAGGCTACAACAGCAACAATTAAAACTCAACTAGATACAGGCTCTTACCCAGCCAATACACTGACACCAAGCAATATTTATGATTATGAACAATACCTAACCCGAAGAGGCTACCCAAGTTGTGAGATTATCACATCCCAACCTGAGAGCACATCAACCACAGGAAGCGAAACCACAACAACCGTGGGATATGAGATTCGATACTACAACAAGAACGTCGGTGGACGAACCGATGAAATAGTAGGCCAGAAAGGAGTAGAGGATGAAATTATGAGCCTAATAGGTAGCATGGTATTACAAGACCACCTAATAACCCTTGAGTCAAGAAACTGGACAAGAATACAGGTACAAAGAGACGGCACACATCCGGCTTATACAGTATCAACACTAAAGATTATAGTCAGACAGGTAACTGCCACGACACTAACTGACGTAGGAACACTCACATTTGTCATAGCAACATCCGTGGGAGACAACCCTCCGGCATCAGATTACACATATACAAACGTATTTGACGTAGACCTTGACGTCGGGTACAAGGACATTGAGGAAGGGTACACCGCTTCACACATACCGTTACATTTCTCCGGAAGTCTAACAGGTAACTTTATCTGCTCAATACTTGTCAAGAACGCAGACTTGGGTTCAACGGATGACAAATTGAACAAACTACCAAAACTACGCTCCAATGGCCAGAAACCTATAGTATCTTTCAGTTATGCCAATAAAACAAGTGATGATACTACAATAACATCCACATTCCTGTCAGAAGTTGACAGCGTAAAGATGAGATATACCACAACTGAGGGTGCAGTTTTCCAACTAATAGCAAGACTAACCTCAGATGTAACCATAACTTGAGCCTTTATAATATTTAAATACCATGATTTCGATAATTCTGTATGGCAGATTTTAATACAGGTGCAGAAATCAATGCAAAACAATTTGAAATTTACGTAGGTTCAGCTTCCAATCAATGGAAAATACTGCAAGAGGCTCGTGTTACCATGATGCACCCAATAATCCTTGAGCCAACAACTGGAGGAAATGTTTCAACATTTACTGGTGCACCAAATCACGTTATCACAGGTACCTTAGTATTCACTATTGATTCTTGGACTACAGGTACATTTGGATTAGACGCACTTTCTACAGTAACAAGTTCTGAAGTTCCTATAAATGATTATCTTGTAAAGTTCACAGGTATTGACGCATCAACCACAACATTAACATTCGCAAATTGTAAATTATCAGTTGTAGATATTTCTAAAGAAGTAGATGGAGGGGTTAAAGTGGATATAACTATAATTTGTCCATCAGACCCATCTTAGGAGTTGTCTCATGTTAGAAGTAACAGAACAGAGATTGGCTTCTGCTAAAAATAGAGTAGATGACTGGATAGACTTAAACATTTTAACTTGGGCAAAGGAAGAGATTCTATTGCCTGCTCAACAAGACATATCACAAAGTGTGTCACCCCGTGCTGCCGATGGCCTGTCAATTGAAAAGACTGGAAGAATGAAGGTTGACTTGGTATGGGAGTTTCTTAGCGATACTGGTGCACCAATACATTTCTTTATTGAATATGGTACACAGCCACATACCATCACTGCAAGCAATGCAAAAGCCTTGCATTGGAAAGGCCCAAGTGGCATAAATCATTTCGCTACAGTAGTTCAACACCCGGGTACCGAGGCACGCAACCTTGTTCACATAATAGAGGAAGAACGCAGGGGTGCACTTCGTCAAAGAATCATTGACGAGGTAACAAACCACATGGAGACAAGCAAAGTTGGCTGATGTACTGCGAATACCAATTGAAATAAAGACCGAAGAAAGCAAGGAAATCAAAGAAATTATCGATAAACTATCCAAACAAAAAACATTACCAAAAGGTAACAAGAAGGACTCAACTTCACGAGCAGCCTTCACAAATCCTGCTGACGACAGGGGGGGTATATTTGCCCAAAGTCAGGGTGGAACGGCATTCATCAGAGACAAGAAAAGTAGAACACCTTATCAAAGGGAAAACGAGTTCTCCAAGTTACGTGAACAGGTAGCAGGAATGGAAACAAGACAGATGTCCATGATGTCAAAAGTAGGCGGAGGAGTCAGCAAGGGTGCTGGCTTGTTCGGTACAATAGCAGGTGGAGGAGCAATGAACATGGTAAAAGGACTGGCAACAAAAGCATTCCTACCTTTGGCAATAATAACGACAATAACAGGTATTGCAACTGGTATCATTAAAAAATTACAAGCCGATGGAGGGCCATGGGATATTAGATTCAAACGAAACATAGCTAAAGAAGTAGCAAGTACACTCGGAAGACAGGAGAAAGCAAACATTGCAGCCGGTGTAACAAAGATAAGAATGACATCTTTTCCCGGTTTCAGAGGAGCTGCATCATCGGCCAACGCGAATGCATATATATCAGGGAATCCGATTTACAGTCAGGACATGGAATCAAGAGGTAAAGGATTAAATTGACAAATATTTCTTATATATGGAGAGACAGTAACACAATCCCTACCGCAGATGTAGTTGAATTTAACGGTGGAGCAAGACCGGATGATTCAGGTTCAATAACAAACGTAGATGTTTCTCTAATTTCAGCAGTATCAGTTAACCCAAAACCTAAAGGTCAGTTGGACGAGATTCAAGACACTGGATTCTCATCACTCACTTGGAAAATAACTGGTGCAATTTCATTAAGTTCAGGAATACCTGTAATTATAAAAGAATGGTTACTTGAGGATAAAACAACTGCCACAAGACCATTTGGTAGATTTGGCGTATCCCTAACTGACTTTCCCACTCATAATGTACACCCTAATGGAGACAGAGGATGTATCATTACTGATTGGACTTGGATAAGAGGTGGAGAAGTCAATGGTATGGCAGCATTCACATGTACCATTAGATTTAACTCAAACCTAGCTGGTTTAAACAGTTCAGGGAATTTTGATTGGACGGGGGCTTAACTAATTGGGTTCTCAATGGACTTATACTGTCACCCACTACGATAAGTCAAACAGTTGGGCAGACGTAGATATCACATATGCAGTAGAAGCAATACCAGTTTTTACCGATACATCTGGTGAACAAATCAATACATGTACAGTAGAGATTAGTGCCAACTTGGGACATTTCATACGTCCAGCCCGTGTAGGAGAAACTGGTTTTCCAACACAAATTGACCATAATGACAGAATTAGAATTGAATTTGACGACGGTACAAGTACACCATATAACCAAATATTCGAAGTTGTAAAGAAGATACCAGTAAAGTCAAAAGCAGGTGGTACAACAATGAGAATAGATTGTGAAGGCATTGAAAGACACTTACAGAAAATGAAATATATAAAACCATTTTACTTTGCAACACCAAACGAGGCAATACTTGATTTGATTGCATATTATTCTGCCAACAAAACAAGCGGAATGCCTGCAATCACCATAGGTGTCAACCAACTCCCATCATCTGGTATACACTCATTCGACTGGGGTATAAACGAGGACTCAATCTATAACAGATTAAAAGAACTTGTCGACTTGATGGGTTCTGCTGCCGGCCTTGGAGGAGTACTTGACTTCTTTGACTTTAGATTTACATACCCAACTACAAATGTTGAAAACATGGTGATTGATATATTCTCATCCGGTTCACCAAGTAACGGAAGCATAGTTACGGTCAATGCGGATACAATAAACACTGGAGACGAGAGTGCAGGTATCGACGAGTCAGAGGCAACGTTACTCGGAATATGGGGAGACAATGCTGCTGGTACCCTACCGATAGACTATTCACGATTTTCATCAAGACAGATTCTATTTGGTGCAAACGGTAACAGTTACTTTCCTGTATGGGACAGTTCAGTCGCATACCCGATAGGTTCAATCGTACAATATACAGCCTCTGGTACCAATCTTGTATACAGAAGACAAGTATCTCAGGTCACACCTACCGGTACCGCTCCAAACCTAGATGCAAACTGGGTTACAATGACTATGGCCCAATACTATGGAACCAACAGTACGTCAAACTATGACCCTGTTACTGGTGTAGGCACTTCCAAGGCAATACAATATTCACCTTGGACTAGCGGTCAGGCAACATTATGGAAAAATGCAAACTGTGACCCAACAGGTGCCAATAACCCATATGGTTCTAGCACTGGAGCAATGTTTGATGGAAACATTGTAACAAATGATGATGTAGGTTTTAGAACATGGGTAGACTTTAAAACAGACAACGGTTTGTTAGATACCGATTATACTTATAACAATTCAACACAAGGTGCATATGAAGGACTAAGAGTTCTTGTAAATACGGCCACACCTGCGGCACCATTCAACAACCCTGATGCATTTGGCAAGGATTTTAAATGGTCAATTGCAGAATATACTGGTGGTGCTTGGAGAGTAAAGTATGATGCATTTGGAGATTCAACTTTGTTTGCAATGAGAGTCATTGTACTTGACATGGCAAGACAATACGTCTGGGATGACAATCCTACTGGAGGAGCAGATACTGGAATATGGAATGACGTTACGGCACTTGACAATGGGTCAGACTGCATGCACTCATATACTTCCTTGACAAACACTCAAGGGGTTATATTGGATTCATCAACACAAGCACAGTTTGGTACACCAAATCTTAACAGTGCAATAACTGCAAGATTTGAATTTACACCAGCATTAGATGGGGTTCAGGAATTAACACAAAAAAGAATTGGAATTGATTATTTTAGAGTTGGAGGATGGCTAGGCTTCAGATGGCCTTTCCCTAAGAATACTAAAAACGGTATATCAGAAGATGTTGGAGAAATTTATGGCGGAGGTATACAAGGATTAACAGTTAAAGCACCAACACATATTGACGCACAGAACATGCACTATACACATAACGGATATCGTGGCTTCAACACTGCCAGTACTGATGCCCTAGAGAGTGAAGACTATGGACAGTTGTCGTCAATTGATTTTGCTATGAAACTAAGATATTATAATGATGATGCTGCAATACTGGTTCCATGGTCTGCTAACTTTAAGATGCGTGCATTTTTCTTTGACTCGTCTGACAATGTTGTTTTCCAAGACTTTGTAATGAAATTCAATGACCACTGGGAATCAGTAAGTTTGCCAATTTCTGGATTCCAAACATACCGTGGTAGAGTACCAAGAAGAAATTTATTTGGTGGAGATGACATATTCCCACCAAATGGTTTGAATGCAAATGACGTGTTCGAATGGAGAAATCTTACTGCCTTCTGTATTCAGACTCAGGAATCATATGATAACTTTGGAAGATATCAAGCTGGTCAAGGTAAGTTTAAGTTAGATTTGTTTAACTCAGTAGGATTAAATATGAGTATTGAATTAAGCATTGATGCGTTACGTTTCAGAAAACCGTTGTTAAATATAACTGACGTAACAACCGATGACGTAAAGACTCCTGATTTCTTACAGCATCAAGAGGTTATAATATATGACCAATTGGAGAACATATCAAAGAGTGAACTCGAGAAGAGAAAGTTCCAAGCCACCGAATATGAGCTAGAAACGGAAATTAAAACAGATATAAAGTATGGTGACTTCTTATTCTTCGTGGATGATGAAATAGTGAATCAAAGAGATTACAATGAAGACTCACCACCAGTAAGAGTCGATAACAACGTCAAGTTGGTTAACAGAGGAACGGAATATTCCATAACCAAACCAGTAGACGGTAAAGGTGGAGCACTAAGAAGAATGAGAACCAGCAGGAGATATGAAGCATGACAGGTACAGGTAAGGCAGGAGTAAAGAAAACTGTAATTGATGACATTATAAAATTAAACAGACAGGAAGCAAAGAGTTTTGGTCTGGCCAGACAACAAGTATCTGGAATATCAAGCAGTACAATTCTTGGTGCATCTGGAATGAAAGGTGGAAGTGACGGTAACAATAACGATGTTTGGTTAGATGAATCAGGAGGTACCATGATGGGGCCAATTGCATTTTATCCAAGAGTTACTTCCATTGTCGGAGGTGTATTAGATGTTGGAGTAGATGTCAGTACTGTAACACCTGCCAATGCATACTCATCAAGGGTAATCTGTCTTGGTGGAGCAACCTTAGGTGCAGCCATAGATATTGACACAATAGCCAATGCGGCATTTGCAGGTCAAATATTATACTTACAGTGCGTCGCATCCACATTCTTAACATTAAAACACGGTACTGGAAACATATTCTCACCAACAGGTGCAGATGTAAGTTTTTCTAACAAAGAGATTATAACACTACAGTTTGATTCCACTTCAGGTATAGTTGGAGGGGACTGGATTGTATCATCATCATTTACTAGCGGAGGAGGAGGAGGTTCAGGTATGACAAACCCTGCAACAGCACAATTAGACATGGCAGCATTTTCTATAAAAGGAGCTTGGGGTGGAACTGCTGACACGTTAGGTATTGAATCTGATTTAGATATGAACACTTATGATATTAATGATGTTGACAGGGTAAAATTCTCAACCACAATAGGTACAGGAACTTCTTTAACTTCAACCGATACAGGTATTGAAGCAATATATCTTTCTGGTGTACCATATGGTATGAATATTCAAATTCCAAGCGCAGGTTCTGCTGTATTAACAATTTATAGAGGTGTAACTGAGATGGTTAATATTAATTCACTTGGTACAGTTTTTAATAGTGATGTATATGTCAGTAACAATCAAATTAAATCAGTAGGTACACCGACTGCAACCACAGATGCTGCAAACAAGGCTTATGTTGACGCAAGTGCTGGCATGGCAAACCCTGCAACAGCACAATTAGATATGGCAACATTTTCTATAAAGGGTGATTGGTTAGGAACTGCACCACTAACTCCGACTTTAGGTATTGAATCTGATTTGGATATGAACACGTATGATATTATAGATGTAGACAGGGTAAAATTCTCAACCATAATAGGTTCAGGAACTGCCTTGGCTTCAACAGATACAGGTATGGAAGCAATTTACAATGCTGGATTGCCATACGGTATGATAATTCAATTTCCAAGTGCAAACTCTGCCATCATGCAGATTAAACGAGGAACTGTTGACATGATTAACATATCCTCACTAGGTATTCTATTTGGAGACGAACTATTAATGGGTGGATTCAAGATAAGCAACGTATTAGACCCTACCGCTGCCCAAGATGCAGCAACAAAGGCTTATGTTGACGCAAATTTATTAGGTTCCATTACCAACGACCTGTTACCATCACCAACTGCAACATGGGACTTGGGCAGTACGAGTAAAAGATGGGCTGAGGTTCACGCAAGTACTGGATTATTTTTGGATACAAGCGGTGGAAGATACCTCAAGAACGTAGGTACCGATATTGAATTGCGTACGTCAAACACCCGTGATATATTGTTCTCTGAGGCCAACTCATTGGGTGTGTCAAATAACTTTATGATTATGTCAGGTGTTGGAAACAACATACAGTTCCAAAGGTCTTGTTGGTTCGGTGCAACTGCTGATATAGGTTTCTTTGGTACAACTGCTGTGGGACAACAAGCAATACCTTCTGGTGCATCACTGGCTCAGGTAGTTACAGCATTGCGTAACCTTGGCCTTGGTGTATAATCTAGAAAGTATATATACTTGTATTTTTAATACATCATATGACTTTACTCAATAAGATGGAAGAATACGTGAATCAACTTGAGCAGATGGTTATTAAATTACAGACTGATGTTGCACAACTAAACGAACAACTCAAATCATGCTGTACACCTAATGAATAACCTGAATAGAAAAGACTTGCTCAAGGCAATCCATAAGATAACCCCGTTTAAAGGGTATATGGAAACTCGTGGTACAAGTTGCCCTCAGTGTAATGAATATTGTACCTTACTTAATGTAGAAGGTGTAAAGTATTTTCTAAATGAAGAGGATGATTGTGTGCATGAATGTGCCCTGACTGAACTAATCTAGAAAAAAGAAAATTTTAAATAGTAGTGATAATATTAGTAAACATGGAAATCATTATGAACCAATATTCAATCGATGACGAAATCGTTGAACAAGGCATGAACAATGCCACAGAAGAGGAATTTTGTAGAACAGCCAGTTCTGCATACAAAAGAATAGGCGCAGTCGCAAAAGAGATTTGTGGAGAGAATGCTAGCAAACTAGACCTTAAAATTACATCCCTAGCGTTACTACACGATTACTTTTCATTCCTACAAACCAAAACAGACTAGGGACTTAATCTCTATTTTTTATTTTTTTTAACAGTCTAAATGATATCTTTAAATACATGTAGTATGATTAGTAAATATGGAATTATTAGATAAGATAGAAAAAAACATTACTATTTCAAAAGGTTGCTGGAAATGGAACCTGTACAAAGACAAATTAGGATTACCAATTATCTGGGCAAATGGAAAATCAGTACCTGCTCATAGATTCGTCTACGAGATGTTCAACGGTGAAATTCAATATCAACAGGAAATAAAACAGACTTGTAAAAACAAAGGCTGTATCAACCCAGAACACTTGATTCAAGTAACTCGTGCCGAGAACGTAAAAGACACAGGGGTTGGAAGACATAACAAAATTAAGACAGAGTGTCCAAAGGGTCACCCTTATGACAAAAAGAACACACTTCGAATAAGAGACAATTACCGACAATGCATAATATGCAAAAGAGCATTCGGTAGAAAGTACGCAGCCAAGAGACGTGCAAATGAAAAGCTTTAAACTTACTGACTTGGAGAAAGTCGGGCCACTAACAGAAAAGAAATTAAACAAAGCAGGTATTTTTACTCCATTAGACATAGTAATCCGCGGTGTAAAGGAGTTCTCCAGAGTGTCAGGCCTGAGCATGGACATGGCACACAATCACATGAAAACCATGAAAAAACATCTTGCAGAGGATGGCAATGACATATCAGTCAAAGACATCGCTTCACTCAAGGCATTGAGGAGCAGACAAAAGAGAGTTACACTAGGTGTACCAGAGATTGATGATATATTATCTGGATTTGAAACACAGTCAATATATGAGATATACGGTAGCGAGGGTTGTGGTAAGACACAAATAACAATGACAATTGCAGCCGAGACACTTAGGGAGGGAGGAGCGATGTTCATAGACTGCGAGGGAGCATTCGACTTGGACAGATTTAATGAAATTTGTGATTCTAGAGAAATAGTTTACAACGAGGACAAACTGGGTTATCATTTGTTTGGTGACGATACCGAGTTAATCAAAGGTATACAGAACATGACTGACGAACTGATTGAGCGAGACATTACAGTATTAATTATAGATGGATTGGTTGGACTGATGCGATTGGGTTATCAGGGACGTGGAGAATTAAACGAAAGACAAATACAATTAAAGGATGTATTAAAATATCTAAAGAATCTAAGCATTTTACTTAACATGTGCATAGTTTTGACCAACCAAGTAAGTGCCAACCCTGACCCATTCGGTGCAAAGATGGTTCCTATTGGAGGACACGTACTCGGGCATTACTGTAAATACATACTACAAATTACCAAAGGTATGAAGAATAACCGTACTCTCAAACTCATAAAGTCACCAAAGAATGCAAACGTGGACATGGCATGCTTTATAACCTCGAGAGGTATATCGGATACTGAGAAGTAATGGGTAAATCAGCATCTTGGGCCAAGCATCATATGAGAGAGAATAGAGAAAATCAATTCAGACCAGAACAAATTGAACTGTATAAACAACTTAGAGTCACTCGTGCAAACTCTGACATAAGAATGGAATATACAGTAGAGTATGTAACAGAAGGAGGTAGTCCCATGATAGCCATACTAGATATTGCTGACTTGACAAGAAAACATGCCTTTAGATTGAATGGTGCTATTCATAATTCAAACAATCAAGAGAGAAAGGATAATGACCAACGCTATTACCTAGAACAAAAAGGATGGAAAGTTATTGACTCAGAACAAGGAAATTAACAAAAAAACTACTAAAAATAAAAAGGTAGTCGGTTTTTTAAAAAATATCGGAATATTAACAATTACTGTTTTTTTCTGCATTATGCTATATATAGTTTAAATACTATTTTATTATTTGAAATAATTTATAGGGAGCTGAAACTGTAATAGTCAGACTACTGATTTGGTATTCAGACTATTTGAGATTTGAAAACATTTTCAATAAAGAAAATTTTATATATGAGTAGTTGTTTAGACATATTATGAATCAGGAGAGACGTGGAATCTGCTTTGAAACAGAGGTTTTTGACAAATTGTTAAAAACAAAACCACAGAACATGAGCCTTAGTAAGTACGTGTGCCTGCTACTTAACGACCAATTAGGTGGTAGAAAAGCAGATAAATTCTTCCTTGGTGAAGAAAAGAAAATGCCAAAACTTACTGATGACATTAAGTTCTGGGAGGACTGGGCAGATTCACAAGATAAGGATGTAGTATTGAGTATTTTTAAAAAAACTCATTGTATATCTGGTGTCATGGGGGGTAAAATATGCACTTAAAAGAAAACCCTCGCTTTAATACGATACCTTGCATAGATGGTACAAAAAAACCATCAGTACCTTGGGCACAATACCAAGATAAGATGTATGAAGAGGAAGTTACATCAACCAACTACGCAGTAATGTGTGGTAAGACATCAAATGTCATAGTCATTGACTGTGACCATGCTGATATAGCAAGAGAGATATTTGATGACTTTGATGCAATCATAGCAAAAACGTTAGTAGTACAAACAGGTAGAGGTGGACATCACGTCTATGTAGAATATGATGCAGCAGTACAAACAATACGCTTCAATCATAATACAGACATAGGTAAACACATAGACATTCAATCTCAAGGTACCATAGTAATTGGGCCTGAAAGTATACATGAGAATGGAAACGAATACAAAGTGATAAGTCCAACTGACGATATTGTAAAGATGTCAGACCTTGTTGGATTCATTAAAGGATTAGAAAGATTAGGCTATATGCCAGACAGCAGTGTTTCCAACAGAGACATTGCAAAAGGTACCATACCAAAAGGTTCTAGAAATACAAGTGCATTCAAGTATGGTTGTAACCTATTTCAGAACGTTGGAATGGATGAAGATACTGCAACAGCAGAGATGAACAGATGGAATAATACATTACCATCACCATTAGACCAAGACGAACTTGACAGAGTTATTCAGAACGCTGTCAATGCAGCCAGTAAAACAATGCTGGTAGTAGACACAGTAGAGCACGAGTACAAATCATTGCGTGACGTAAA
>TARA_R110002126_G_scaffold93312_2_pt1 | contig 22715 bp, 20 predicted proteins | sample TARA_R110002126 | Tara Oceans TARA_R110002126 (sample SAMEA4397536) | marine metagenome | biome: Polar Biome; feature: [DCM] deep chlorophyll maximum layer (ENVO:01000326); material: water (ENVO:00002006), including particulate matter (ENVO:01000060) such as... | depth 30 m | reverse complement strand
CACAAGGTGAAATAGGAGCAACAGGTGTTCAAGGTCCACAAGGAGCTGGGGTTCAAGGTCCAACAGGTGCCACTGGAGTACAAGGTCCACAAGGTCCAATCGGAGCAACTGGTGTTGGGGCTAGTGAATTTATGCTCGCACAAGGAACACTATCATCAAAGTCTGAGAACCCAGTCGTAACTACTACTAATTTTACAGGAGCCGCATGGGGAGGCCTTCCTACACCCGGAGGAGGTGGTACACCAATGGGCATGTCCCTAACTTGGCTCTACAGCCCAATCGCCACGACCGGAAGCACACTTATACCAACGGATGCCATAGGTGCGGGTTTCCATCCTAAGAATACCCTCAACCCTGGCGCCACAATTAGGATTCTTGGTACTAGCTACCTCAACATTGCTAACCCTTCAGCTATAGTTAGTGATTATGACTTCTATATTAATATAAAGTTTTTCAACAATACCTCTGGTGCAAATACACCACCATCCCCATTCACCACCCCCCTGACATTAACAAACATTCATACTGGATCAGTAGCAACATTTACTTGTAAGACTGGGCCGACAGGAACTACTGCTTTATTTGATAGCACGTTTACTGTGTCTCCTAGTGGAATAACAGCACAAGATATAATATTTATAGGTTGGGGTTGGGCATATAAAGGTGGAACGGCTTTAACTAGTAATAATGCCTGTTCATTTTCATACCAAGTATATGTAACCCCATAATCTTAAACTATTATTATATTTAGAGTATAATACTAAATAGACAACATGGAAAAAGAAATAACTGATGTTGAATCAATCGCTACCCCAGTGCACTGGCAATGGATTAAGGGCGATGATTCTGGTAATGTAGTTACATTTAAAGAAGAAGGTTCTCAATGGATTACTTTTAATGAAGGTGGTAGGATTGCTACTGGATTAAGAGATGAATTTTTACAACCTTTAGATGCTGATATAGCTGGTGAATTTATTAAAACACCAACTAGTCATGATCCACTTAATGCAAGTAGTCAAGCTTTAAGTATTCCTGAACCTGTTGCAAAAGTAAAATCTCCAATTAGAATTTTATTTGATAAGCAGAAAAAAAATACTAAAATAAAACTCACTTTAGAATTTCCAGTTAATATCCCAGCAAAAGGAATGTATGAAATTATGAGTACTTCATTTGATATAGACGAAGTTAACAATGAACTTAAAGATTTTATTTTAGATCAATTATCAACAACTGATATTAGTGACTGTTTAAATCAAAGTGTCGAATCATTAATCGAGAGTAAATATAAAGGGGAATAGGACACTTTATAACTAGTAATATATAATAAAATTAATCATATGAAAGAAGTATCAAACGAAACATCTAGCATCCCTAATCGCAGCCAGAGAAGAATGGCAATGAAGCATCAAGGGTTCTTAAAGCAAAAAAGAGACTTAGCATTACCTGAATGGTTACTACTATGCAAAGAAGTTATATCTAAAGGAAATGAAATTCACCAGGCTAATATAGATAGAGTAGAAAAATCTGTCTTTGCTAGATTTGAAGAAATTGAATCTGCAAAAATTATAGGGTGGAAAGAAGAGGGCTATACCGATAAAGAAATTAAACAGTTAAGAGAAGCATATGCTCTTATTATGATCAAAGATAAAACTACCTGGCATGCTGATAAAAAGCTAGCTAGAAAAATGTTAAAGGAACTTAGATTAAAATTGCAAAAAAGATTATAAATGATTAAGATAATTTTAGAGTCTGCTAGAAATGGCGTAATCAAAAAAGTTATTGATGATAATTATGGAGGAGGGAAAGAGCACTTTACTTCTACTGATGTTTATGAATCGTCTGATGATCATAAAGCAATTCAAAATAATTATATAAAACGATTCTTTTTTGATTTATGCGATGACTTGGGTTTAAACCTAGGTAGTAAATTTGATAAAAATGTATTAGATATTAATGAAAAATGGGGTACTCACTATGAACCTAATGCTAAAGATATTGATTATAAAATAAAAAAACTTAAAGCAGAGCTTAAGGAACTAGAGGAATGGAAGAACATATAGAATTTAATTTTATATACTCTAATGATGCAGTTCGCGTCAAAACGTTTTTAGGAAGTGTTCCTAGAAGTATAGAGTGTATAAATTATATGGATATATTCAATAAGCTTACTAAAAATGATTTTTATCAATATGAACCATCTGATGCAGTAGTATCATCTTATTTAATGAGGCAGTTACAGAATGCAATAAGCCGTAATATATCTACAACAATATTTTATGTTTTGGGAAATCTTGATAAGGAGACCATCAGTGGTATACAAGAGTACGTAGAAACATTGTCCGATAAACCTATTACATATAAAATGTACCATTCACCTGATATTATTGTCAACGGCACTGCTGGGCTATTCGCTGACATAATAGAGTTTGAATGAAGGCTCATCGAATATTTAACAAAGGACAGTTTGTATACTGCTTATTAGCATCACATACAAACCCTAATATACTTTTACCAGTTAAGGGTATTATTTTGGATTCTAAATGGGATCCCGTAAATCCACTTTATCAAATTCGTATTATTAAGTTTTATGATAATATGAAATTTTTGAGTCAGCATTTCTTTGATATGAATTTCAGACATGTGTTTGAGAATAGAGCAAGAAAAATGATTCTTAAATCAGAAGACTTTAAAACGGCTAAAGCATTAGAAGATAGATTAAATGATAAGGACCGAGAAAGGTTTTATGTTGTTATAGAATCAGTCATGTGTACTAAAACTAAAGTTAGTCTTTCTGGTTTATTTGAAAAGGTTCAGTTCTATATGATTTCTAAAAATTTAAAAGAAATACGAGACATCTCTACTAGGCCATTCTTTAAGGGTCCACTTTCATTAGATAGTACAAAAGAATTTGACATTAGGTATAAAAAAAGCTGGTCTGATAAATTTAAAAGAAGTGGGTTAAACATTGACAAGTATCTTAACAGCTTAGGTTAAATATATAATAAAAATAATCTTTACTTATGGCATTTAAATATAGCAAACAAATACAAGGTTTAAATGATGCGATGTTTCCAGGGCCAAATAAGAATACAAATGCATTGCTTAGTTCATTTGGTGGGCAATCTAATGATTTTGCTAAAGGAGTAGCCGAGCAATATTCTAATGCATTTTATGGGGAATCTGCAGTAGCATCATCAGATACAATACCTAAGGGGATGAATGATACACCCATCCCTCAATCTATTGCTAACAAATACGCTTTATTTAACTTCCAAGGGTTTCATGGAAATTTATCAACTTCGCAAGCTAAGAACTATATAGATCAGCCTAAGAACCCTCTTATGGGAGGTGGGAAGGCTAATACAGCTTCGGTGTCATCTATCTTAGAATTCTTTGGTGATAATTACCCAAAAATAAATTATAAACCTGCAGACTTTTTATATTCTAAATATTACAAAAAAATACCAGTTAACCACTTAGTTACATTGCGAAGGTTTCCTACACCAGTGGGGGATAACATTTATAACTATAGTGTTAGGCCAAAAGAATCTGAGACTGAATCTGTAGATGTGACACAGGTTGCTGGTGTAACTGCTATAACTTACTTAGGTGAAACTGCAGGTAATAAATTAGAAGACTTACTTAAATTTTCATTTGGCTTAAACTGGAAAGATATAAAGGGAGAGATGGAAGCCGTTGACACTGGTAGCTCAGGTGGGGGTTACACTCAATCACCATTTTACAGTAAACTTGGTGGGATGGGTGAAGCTGTACAAGATGCTGCTAAAGGAGTTAGTTCAGGTGCCAAGTTCAGGGCACAAAACGGGGCAGGCAGCAGCACTGCTGATAGGTTAGGTACTACTTATGCAAATTTTGTACTAGGACCGATAAATGTTGTAAACGATACTACAATTAGAGATACTGGAATAAAGTTTGCAAATGATATGACTCTAGCTTTTGAGTATGAATTACGATCATTAAGCTACATTAATCCAAAAATAGCAATGATTGATATAATTAGTAATATGTTAACTATGACTACAAATAATGCTCAGTTTTTTGGTGGTGGGCATAGATATTATGGTAGCGCTGGGTATGTCGGTTCTGCTTTTGGTGATCCTAGTCTTTTGAGAGATGGTAATTTTTCTGGGTATATGGGAAGTGTAGTTCAATCGGTTGAAACTGGAATGAAAGGTTTATTCGGCGATGAAAATGGAGATTTTTCTGCAAGTTCAACTATGGAAGGATTAAAGAAAGTTGGTAAAACTATGCTAGGAAATATGCTAGGCGGCTTCTTAGGTGACCAAGTGGGTGGCCAAACTGGTACATCGGCAACAAAGGCACTTATTAGTGGGGATCCTACTGGTGACTGGCATGTTACTGTTGGTAATCCACTCAACCCAATAGTTATGATGGGAAATATGACTTGCACTAATACCACTATGACATTAGGAAAGGGTTTAGGTTATGATGATTTTCCAATGGAAGTTAAATTTGATATAGAATTAAAACATGGTAAGCCAAGAGATAAGGGTGATATAGAAAGTATGTTTAATGCTGGAAACGGAAGAATATATGCATCTGCCCAAGGTGTTGACGATATTTTAAATTTAGCAGGACTTGAGATAAATACTTATGGTTCTTTCCCTATTTCAGGAACACAAACTACACAGAGTACGAATGGTGTACCTGTTGGCGATGTAGATCCAAAGTCTTATACTGGTAAAGCAGTAGAAAAGGGGGCTGGGAATTCTGTATCTGCTGAATACGTTAGTAATGTAACTCAGATGCTAATCGACTCATAAAATAATATAAAGAAGATGAATATTAGATCATTAGAATTAAAAAATAAATTAAGCATAGAAAAAACAGGCGAGCAGTATTATGATCTCTCCGCGCCTTCTTTTAGTTACAAAAGAGAGTTAGGTGTTAAAGCTATACATTATGTTACAGTAGATCAGGCTGGTCGAATAGACAAAGTATCCGAGCAGTACTTTGGTACTGGTTCATATGTTGATGCTATCTGCATTATAAATAATATTTTTAATCCATTTTCAGTTGAAGAGGGCGATATCTTAGCTATACCCCAACTTAAAAATGAAGGCTTAGTTTATTCAAGACCTAACCCTGCATCTCGCCCTAGCGAAACGTTAGCTCAATATACTAATACTGATAGGCAGAGTGAGTTAGATCAAACAAGAATACAGAGATTAATACAAAAAGCAAAAACTAAGAAGGCTGGTGTTAAGTCCCCAATACCACCAAATATGTTACAGCAAGGACAGGTTGCTAAAGTATATGAAGGAGGTAAAATTTTACTGGGTGCTAATTTACCAAGTAGGAATAGTACAAATACTGAATCATAAGTTATGTCAGAAAGTATAGTTGAAAGAAATATATTAACAATTACAGAGCCGACGATTGAATTAGATCCTTTAGAAATATTGGATGGTGAGAGTGGGACTGAAAATTCTGATGGTGAAATTATGAAGGAAAAGCCATCAGAATTTTCTTCGGCTATACCTGATATTAGAGTTAACGGTTATACAGTTCAAGGGGATAGATTAAATTTATTTTCATTAAAGAACAACGGGTTTTACCCAACATGTAGAATACAGTTTGCTGATGTTGATGGTTTATTTACTGCAAGGTTTTATCCTAAAGACGGAGATCTAGTACAAGTTAATATCAGATCTCAGGGTGATGAAACTACATTTAAGCCAATAAGAATAGATTTTACAATAATAGATTGTAAGCCTGTTGGTGGGGGAGGTGGTGTAAGTGCCAATGAGTATCTTGTAACAGGAAGAATGTTTGTACCAAAGCTATTTACTGAAACTATTGAATATGAAGAAGGTGTTACTAGTTGGTCTGCTCTATTGAATATCGCAGAAAAAATGCAATTAGGCTATGCCTCTAATGTTGAAGATACTGCAGATGCGATGACATGGACAAACCCTAATGATACAACAGAAACTTGGATTCAGGATATTGTAGCAAATAGTTATCTTAATGACGAAACATTTTTTACAAGTTATATAGATCCTTATTATTATTTGACAATGGTTGATGTTAATAGATTGTTTAGCCAAGAAGGCGCAATCGAAGCAAGTTTAAGTTTCAATCAAAATGCAGGCGATACTATGGGAGCTAATGGTGCAGATGGGCAGTCTGGGCCTATCCCAAATTATTTAAGTAATATGGTACAGATGCAAGGAGGGGCTAGATATATTTCTAAATATCAAATGATTAATAAGAGTGGGGAAATAAGTAAGGCAAATGGTTATAAAAGATATACTCAGTATTGGGATCTAACCGCTAGAGAATGGATAAGTGAATTTGTAGATCCTTTAACCAACAATACCCCTGGGATGATACCTGCAACTAAAGGTAGAATAATAGATGGTGAAGTTGAAGGACCTCGAAATAGTCAAGTTAAATATAAATACCTAGGAACGCAAGGTGATAATGTTCACCCTGAGTATCAGTATAGTACAGTACTTAATTATCAAAATATAACTGAAATTAACAAGATGGGAATGCAGATTGAATTAGATACTGTTAATCCTGCCCTTGTAAGATATAGTAGAATCTATTGTCAAATTTTAGAATTTGCATCTCCAATAAAAAGTGTTTTGCTTGACCCGTTAAATGGCCAACTCCCAAACGGCGACGGCGAGCCACAAACTAGATCTGGTGAAATTGATGAAAATGATTCAGATTCTGAAAGCGGTGTCATAAATCAATACTTATCTGGGTTTTATGTTATCTCTGGTGTAGAATGGTTATTTACTAAACCAGGTCCAGTTAGAATGAGATTAACACTACAACGTCGAGAGTTTACACCAACGACCTAATAAATATAAAAAATATAAAAAGATATGCCTTTAATAGATTTAGCAAACCCTCTTGACAGTGGTGCATTAGCACAAGCGGCTGGACCATTTGGTTCTAGCTTAGGAGGGGGATCGTTTCCATCAAGTTATGAATTTGTAAAAAGATTTGTAAACAATGCAAAGACTAATAATGGGAGTGATTATAACGGGGTCACTGCATTAGATGATCCTACTTACTTAGGTTTTAGTTTATCATTTGATATTACATCTCCACTATTTAATATGGCTACAGTAGGCTTTAATGCGCCTGAGACAGGTGGAGTGGATGGCCTCGATGCGCTGAATGATGTAGGAGAAGATGTAGTACCATCAGATAATACCGGGCCATTAGCAAATGCGCTCAGTGCCGTAAAGGGCGCAAAGCTTGATGCAGAGATAGCAATAATTAAAGCGGGCATTGATGTCGAAAAGAAGTTAGGTGTTACTTTTGGTCCGCCAAGGGTTGCTGCTGAACCACCAACTGCAAACCCAGGTACTGGTGAATCTGCATCAGCTATAGGTTATTTAATTAAAATAGGTGAGGATAACAGAGCTAATTATCTACGAGGGTTTGTCCAAGGCTTACAAGAGATTGTACAACAACGACCATATTATTTTCAAACAATTACTGGTTTATTGGAAGCTTTCCAGAAATCTATCGCGTTTTCTGAGGATCCTTATACAGGAGTACAAGAAGGTGAAGGGGTTGTAGTTGGTTGTCTTGAGGCTATAGATTTAAAAATGACTGCTATATTTAATTTATATAGAATGGCGTGCTATGATGTTAGGATGAAAAGATATGTCTTGCCTAAGAACTTAATGAGGTTTGATGTTTATGTAGATGTACATGAAATAAGAAAATTTAAAACTGTAAGGAATTGGTTAACTGCTCTAAATCTAAATGACAATTCACCAGACACAAAGAAATATGTGAATGAAAATACCTCACGTATTAGATTTAAATTTACTGAATGTATGTTTAATGCAGCTGCAAGTGGAAAGGTATTTGAAGGTGTAACTAATGTTGGTGGGACTGTTGCAACTACCGAGATACAGTGGAGTTATGGTTTATTAGAATTAGATTCTCAATATTCAGGTTATGATGGTGCGCTAAAAGAAGACAAGCAACAAACATCACCAAACATGAAGTCTAAGTTAAAAACGTTTGCAAAGGCCCAATTAGCAAATCAAGCAAAGGGGGCTATTAACTTAGCTAGTAGATCTATATCTAGCGCAATACAAGGCCTTACTCTAGGAAATGTATTTGGATTAAGAAATCAAGTATTGGGTACATTGGCAAATCCACAAGGTTTAATGAATGCTGCTGCTGGTGCTGCTATTCAAAGTGGGGAATTAGCAACATTTGGAGGAAGCACTGCAAACACTAGCTTAGGCGATAATCCTTTGGGCGATGCTACCGCCCCATTGCAAACTATTAATTCTGCTAAGGCATTTGATTCATCCACGAGTACTCTCGGTAGCTTAAAATCAATCAGTGCATTTGGTGCACCAGGACCGGCACAAGATAATGGTGAACTTTCATCAACTAATATTTTTAACTAATGAGTAAAGTAAAACCAGCTAGTTTTAATGCAGATGATTTAAGATCTACTCAGTGGGTAGGTATCGTAGAAGATACTGCCGATGATATTTTTGAAGGCCGATGCAAGATAAGGGTATATGGCAAAATGGACGAGCGTATAGATTCAGAAGATCCTGAGAGTGCATACAAGATTCCAACAGCTGCGTTACCCTGGGCAAGACCACATCAACTAATGTATGGTGGAAGTAGTACTGGTAGTGGTAAATTTGAAATACCAAAATTAGGATCTATTGTTAGAGTTACTTTTGACAACGGAAATTTTTATCAACCAGTTTACAATGAAAACATTTACCCTTCAGATGAAACTAAAGCTGAGATAGAAGCATCATACCAAAACTCCCATGTGTTAATTTATGATACTGCATTTGGATTAACAGGTGGTGAGAACGGTACTGAAGTAACAAATGATAGAGAAGGTGAGCATGTCAAAGTTTTCTTTACTGAAGAAAAAGGTTTGATGATGGATTATACTACAACCGAAGGGCCTACTACAATTAATATTAAACCAGACAACTCAGTTGAAATAACAAATCCTAATGGTGATACTATTATATTATTAAATGATGGAAAACTAACTATTACTGCCACAGGAGAAACTCATATTAACTCACCCAGAATTAAATTAGGAGAATCGGCAGCAGAAGCAATTATTAAAGGGGATACTTTTGCAAAGATCTTTGATAATCATTTTCATATTGGAAACATGGGGGCACCGACTAGTCCTCCTACATCTATAACTAAACCGTCACTAAGTTCCAAGAATACAACTGACTAATATATAAACTATAAAATTATTTAAATTATGCCATTAGTACCCACTACACTTATACCTGGATTAGACGATGCATTTGCTTCTGCTATGAAAAAATTTATGGACTTTAAACAGACCGGTAACAAAGGGAAGGATAGAAGTGAACAGGCTATCAAAGCAGCTGCTGCTGTTTTTGCAGCTAAAGCAGCCCCTGCAATTACTGCTTATATAAAAACTGGTACTGTTACAACTGTGGTTGCTACTACCGGTACTATAGGAGTGCATGCAGGTACTGGAACAGGCGCAGTCTTATAATAATTAAAAGATATTTTTATTCTTTGATGAAACAAATCTACTAGTGATGAGTACAATAATAAATACTTCACTGGCTTAGTTAATATATAATACAAATAACTAACCTCTTAAAAAATAATAATGACTGAACAAGAAATCACAATTCAATTGAGTGATGATCCATTTGATACAAAAGTAATTAAAGTACAAGTTCCACAAGGTACAAAAATACTAAGCACAGAATCTTATGTCCCTGATGTTTTATCAATGTATAATGTCCCTGAGCCTACTCTACAGAAAACTAATTTGATAGAAGCTAAGACAGCTTATACTACGCGAGGTGAAGTTTCATTCATATCACCAGATAGAACGCGAGCACTTATTGATATACAATCTAAATATACTGCATATTGTATTTTAGCAAAAGAACCTGACTATATTGTAGAACAGTTGGAGGTTGGTATTGAAATAGATGTTAAAATTAAAACTTCTAAAAATGGAGATGTAATTGCGTCAATAGGAGATGCGATAATGGAAGTCAAATTAAAAGAGATCAAAGATGCTATTGGTGATAGGTCAGTTGGGTTTACTGCTACTGTGAAAGAACTAATTCATGGTGGGTATTGGGTAGACGTTGCTGGTATCACTTGTTTTATGCCAGGGTCTCTAGGAGGTTTAAATAAACTCCACGACTTTAATTCATTAGTAGGCAAAGAAATTATTGTAATGCCAATTACGTTCTCAAAGGATAAAGACACTGTTGTGGTATCCCATAGAGAATATTTAAGAACAATGATACCTACTACTATTGATAATTTACATGAAACTATCAAAGAGCAAAGAACTGGTTTTGTAACTGGGGCAACTAAGTTTGGTGTATTTGCTGAATTTGATGAATGCTTAACTGGTTTAATACCAAGAGCTGAATTAAGCGATGAGTTTAAATTAGCATTAGACAATAGATCAATTAAACCTGGAGATGAATTACAGTTTTGGGCTAAAGAGATTATTTCAGACAAGAAGATTATATTAAGTCAGCTAGGCCCTAAAATTGATTTGTGGGATGGTATCGACGAAAAATATAAACCTATGATGGTTACTGAAGGCACTGTTACTAAGATAACATCATACGGTGCATTTGTTGAATTAGAAAAAGGAATAAGTGGTTTAATCCATAAATCTAAACTAAAGGCAGCTAATCTTACAAGAGGGGATGTTATTAATGTTAGAATAGGTAGTGTTAATACTAGTGATAGAAAGATTACGATGAACATAGTATAACCGCAGTCCTGGTTTGGAATATATAAACAAATCAGGAACTACATGTATACTAACGAACAGCTAAATGCAATATATGGATCTAAGATTGGATTAGAATTTGAATTCTTTGCCAATGAAGGATTAGACGAAGTTAAAAGAAGTTTATCCCAAGCTTTAAATAAACAAATAAGAGTTGAAGAAAAGGCTCATAGTGAATTTAAACCAAGTGATGAGATCTTTAAATTAGAACCTGATAATTCTGGTGGATCTGGTATGATTGAATTAGTAACAGGCCCACTACCTTTTGTTGAATCAAAACTTATTATTGCAAAAACATTAAAGTGGATTAGAGAAAATGGATCTACAAACGATCGGTGTTCTATTCATGTTAATGTAGCATTTGATGGCAAAAAATTAGGTACTGCTGCTAACGTATCATCTTTAGATATTGGTAAGTTTGTTCTTAACTTTAACGAAGATGCTGTATATGAAGCATTTCCAGATAGGAGAGATTCGGTTTATGCTAAATCTATAAAATTTATTGTACCATTGAGTGGCATGACACAACCTTCTCCTGGTAAAATTTTATGGAGGAACTACATGTTTGTGTCTGAAAAATATTATGGTGTAAACTTTTCTAAATTACCACAGAACTATATTGAGTTTAGATATTTAGGTGGTAAAGATTATGAGAAGAAGTATAATACTATAATGAATATGACAGAACATTTTGTTTTGTCTTTGTATGAAAGTTTAGTTGATCCTGTTTATAATGCAAAGGATCTTAAAAACTTAGATATTATATTAGAAACACACAGCAGCGTTGTAAAATCTTATAGAACATACAAGGCATTTAAAAGACAATTTCCTAAAATTAAATTAATGGTTGATTTAAAAACCTACGATCAAATAGTGGAGACATACTATCCTAAAATGAGAGAACATGTATTTGAATTATTAACTAAAGCAGGTTTGACTGAAGGTTTAATTAATTATGATTCCGATACTGGCCGCATGCAACTTAAGGGCGCTGAGTTAATGAAATGTTTTGAAATAAAAGGAATTGATATTGTTGATTCTAAAATACAAGGTAATATTATAGGCTGTGATATATTTAGTTCAGAATTAATTAATTCGTCCATTTTAGAAAGTAACTTATTTGGAGGTAGCGATGTTATTGATTCCAAGATAGAAGATTCATACGTAAGCAGAAATGTAGCAGTTAAAGATTCTTACGTTTTTGGTGTACGAGGTGTTTTTAGTGGCGAAATGGATGGGGGTATATTTAGAAAAGGTAGAGCTACAGATTTAGCCAAATTTGAAAATACTGAAATTATAGAAATAGAAAAAATATAAATTAACATGGCAAATCCAAATTCTTATTGTAATGATCCTGAAGAAGCAGCATGCTTAGACGCATTAATTAAAGAAATTAATGATGAGCTAACTATTGCTTGCCAGATTCCTTTTACTGTTCCTAAAAAAGAATTAGCTAATATTATTAACAGAGCAAAAGGTTACTTTAACAAAATATATGAAGACAGTGTAGAGCAGATGTATATTGCTTTACCACCAGGCGCATTAGCTAAATCATCTTTTAAACAAGGTGTCCCTTTTGGTACAGGCTCTACTCATGAAACTATAACTAATAAAGACAACATTAAAAATCCTAGGGGTATAGTTCAAATGCCGTCTAGAGTATACTCGGTTAATGCTGTATTTGAAATTGGTGGTTGGTCAGGTGAAGATGGTGGTTTTGGTAGCATGGGTTTTAATGCAGATGATGTAGATTTTTCAATTGATAAGTTTATCTATAATGATGTTTATGGAGCAGGTATAGGTAGTGAAAATTTAATGTACTATGTAGTTAACTCACTATTCATGGATAATGCAAGACAGGTTTTATTACCTCAGATATCATATACTTATAATAGACTAACTAAGAAATTTAGATTCCAAGGTGAATTACCTAGGAGAGCTGTTATATTTGAAATCTTTTCAACTATTCCTGACTGTGCGCTATTTCAAGATGAGGCTTTTGTTAGATATGTTATAGGGCAAGCTAAAATCCAATTAGCTAGAATTCTAGGAACCTTTTCGTTTAATCTTCCAGGTAATATTACTATTAATTATGATATGATTTCAAGTGAAGGTAGAGAAGATGTAGATAGAGTAGTTGAAGAAATTAAAAATGACGAGGGTGTTGATTACTTTTTTACTGGATAATTATAATCTGAAAGCTATTAAATAAAAAGAGAATATATAATAAAAAATTAGTGATCTAGCATGATAAGAGATATGTATAGTCGAGATATAGAGGCTCCTAACTATAATAGTGCTACTTTGGAAGTAAGTGATACTTTATCTCAATTAATTCTAAAAATTGAAAATTGTCTTTTTACTGCCAAGGGGGACGTTTTAGGTGCACCTGGTATGGGAGCTAATTTAGACGAGTTAATATTTTCATTAGTGTTAAGTGAGAGTACTATACAAGACAAAATTAATAATCAGATTTCAGCATATTGTTTACCTAACACAGTTGGTGGTTTTTCAATAGACACGAGTGTAAGCTTCTTTTCAACACTGGAGAGAGATGGGTGCTTTGTTGATATTTCTGTAAACGAACAAAGAGTATTAGGAGCTATTTTTTAAAAAAATAAATTGAATGTCATTTTTTAGTAAAACGAGAATAAAAGCAACTGAGTTATTTGAAGATTCATTTGTATACTTACAGCGTACTTATGACCAGGCGATTGAGGTATTCACACCTGCGTCCCCATTTGGACAAGTATTAACTGTTGTTTCAAATTTGGGAGAAATGATATTCTTTTATATTGAAGCAGCTATTACCGAATTAAATATTTCTAGAGCTAGAAACTTAGAGTCTATATATGGCTTATCTAGATTAACTGGTCATGACCCTACACGAGGTATATCTTCAAGAGGTATTATTGGATTACGTCTTAACACAAGTGCGTCTACTCTTCTTAATGGGGATTACGTGCAAATCGTAAATGGTTCAAGTCTTGTGGTAGGCCAAAACAATTTAACTTACTATTTAAATTTTAATAGTGACTTTATTAGATTAGACAAAACTACAAAAACATTTGTTGATGTTGAATTAATACAAGGGGAGAAGGCTGAGCAAATTTTTACAGGAACAGGTTTACCATTACAAAGTTATAATCTAACAACAAAGGATCCTACTGACCAATATTTAGTAGATGTTTTTGTTGATGGGGAGCTATGGCAAAAAGTAAATTCATTATATGACATGAATAATGCCACAAAGGCTGCAATGGTTAAAACTAGTGTAAATGGTGGATTAAGTATATTCTTTGGTAATAATCAGTTTGGTTTACCACCAGCATTAGGCTCACGCATTAGAGTTACTTATATAATGACTAGAGGTAATGCTGGTAATGTTGGTGGAAAGCAATTAGATATAGAGTTCTCTACGCCAGGAACAGATTCTTCCGGTGAACAGGTTGATTTAAATGAAATACTTTCTATGAATATTAAAAGGAACCCAATGTTTGGTTCTGATTCAGAAGATCCTGCATTCACAAGATTAATAGCACCATATCAAAGTAATTCATTTGTACTAGCAAATCCTAATAATTATATTTACTATTTGAGCAAGTATGACTTTTGGTCTTTTATAGATGCTTACAATACAAAGAATGACGAATACTTAGATGATGATAATATTATTTACTTATTTTTAATTCCTGATATAAAAAAGAAACTTACTAGTGATGTTGATTATTTCAGTATACCTGAAGTAGAATTTTCTATGACGGCAGATGAAAAGGCAATGACTTATGAAATTATAAATTCAAGCGGAAGGCAAGTTGTAACCGCAGAGACTCGAATCATAGATCCTATAATTCGTAAGTATGCTTTGAATGTTGTAATAAGATGGTTTGACAATTATGATAAGGATGAGATTAGAATTGAAATAAGAAAAAATCTAGACGAATATTTCTTAAATGTAAATAGGAGAGATAGAATTCCAAGATCGGATATAATTTCTATTGTAGAAAATGTTGATGGTATTGATTCTGTTAACGTATTCTTTATTTCAGAACTCAATGAAGATGCTATTAGAAATGGTTTTTATTTTATTCCTGTTTATGGAACTGATCCAGTAACAGATCAGCGAGTATTAATAGAAAATAAAAAGATTGTATTAAAGAAAGGTGAGGATCCTCAATTAGGCTTGGATAGCTTTGGTGATGTTATAATTGAAAATAATGATTTAGCAATTATTAGAGGTGGTTGGAAAGATAGGAATGGTACTTACTATGAACCGATTCCAGAAGCTAACAAAATTAGTTCTCTTAACGTATTCTATAAAGAAGCAATTGCAAATAATCTTTATAATAAAATACAACAGGAAAAATATAACAAAACACAAAGAACTAGAGGTACTACGATTGCAACAGGTTCAAACGCTGCGGGTTTAAATACTGGGAGGTTACAAAATTCCCCAACGCTTAAAACATTAAAAGGAAATTAATATGGCAACAGTTAAAGATAACAGGACAGGTTTCCCTAGTTTATACAGGGCTACTTATGAAGAGGGCTGGGTATTAAAAAATACTGGTCATGATTATTCTAAAACTTTATTAAATAGTACTATGTCTTCTTATATGTTTAGGAACCCTCACCTTAAAAAGTTTTTGGAAGATTACTTAAATCCTATTATGGTATTCTATATTAATAAAGTTAAATATGTAAGAATTTATTTTAACTTTGCAGTACCTAAGTGGTATCAAAAAATAAATTAATAAGATAGTGAATTATTGGCAACATTTAGCCTTTTTTGATAAAGAGGGAAAGAATTATAACATGGACTATAACAGCACAGCTGACTTATGGACTGGTGACATTTTTTTACCACAGGTTTCTATTGATTTATTTGAAGTAGGGCAATTATTTATTTTACAAAAAATGATTAATGCTACATCCAATACTTTTGAGTACGGTTATCCTCATGATTATGTAGATGGGTTTACTGGGGATGCTACTGGTAGCGGTGGTTGTGGCTGGGAGGCTGAGTGGAAAACCGAAACACCTAATGAAATATTTATTTTTCAATTTGACAAAGATTTTATTTCAGGAACGCAATCAGCACTAGTACAAGAACCTGATGGGCCACCTTTAGTAAAATATACTAAACTTACAATTCCATTAGACTACGATGCTAGCCAAGTTGTTGATGGTGAAGGCTATATTGTTACCGATGAAATAAGATCTATTGCATTACAAATAAATATTGCATTTTCTTCAGGAGACGAAAACACGTACAAGAGAACACTACAGATTACTGATAAGTGCACTAATACTATAGTTGCTGAATTTACAGTGTGGGCAGAGAGTATCGAAGAAGATGAGCGACTTAGAGTCATGACACAGAACATGGGCTATAATGTTATTGCATCTGATAGTACAGTTTTTAGAGATACTAATTTAAAAGAAGCCTTACCTGATTATGTAGAGATTAATCTTAAGCGCAAAGAAATTATGATGGAGGGTAGTAATATTTACCCATTCATAGGTTCTTATAAAGGTTTAATAAATGCAATTAAGTTTTTTGGATATGATACTCTAAAAGTTCAAGAGTTTTGGAAAAATGTAAATGCTAATTCTCCACAGTTTGGTAATTATATTCAAAGTAATAACATAGATTTATTTTCGCCGTTAGCACAGTTTGATGATAAGAGTATAACTTTACCTAATAAGAATTTTAGAAAGACTAGTATGTTTAGTCTTATTTATAGAATTAACAAAATTACACCTGGTAAATATACAGATGAAGATCTACCAGTAACAGAAGAAGTGCATGATTTTACAATTGAGGAAATATTAATTAAACTGTTTGGTTTAAAGAGAAAGCTGGAAAATGAATATCTTCCACTTAATGCTCACATTACAGGTATCACAGCCGAGGCTGATTACTTTGGTTTATTGGAAGTAACTAATACTATAAGTAGGAATGATACTAATACGTTAAAAGTTGGTATTAATACAGACTTTACAGTATCCCCAAAAGCTTGTACTTATTTAGAAGATCTTAGAACTTTTAATTCATTCTGTTTAAAGGAAGCTGCTGAAGTTGGGGAAGCTGTTATTAATTATTGTAATGCTTATATTGCTCCACTTGCCGCAGGGAATGCTGCAGTTGGTCAAAATATGATAATGGGACCGTATACTGCAGGTGACCCTTTACCTGCCCCGCCAATTGGACCTGATGTTAATAGTGTACTAGGTGCGCTACAGGATGGGGGAGGGGTTACAATCTCGGATGTAGCAGGAGTATATGCTGCATACTTTGCAAGATATGCACCTGGGTTAAGTAGAACGCAAAGAAACTTTACTCCAGGTGAATCGTCAAAAAGTTTACCAGATCAACCTGGTGTTAAAGCCGGGGCTTTGGTAGTTTTAAGCAATGACAGTTTTAATAACTTAACTTGGAATAATATTGATAGCACATGGAATCAATTAGCTAATGCAAACGATTTCTTTACTTTTGACTTTAATGTACAAGGAATATCTGTCGGTGATATTTACAAGCTAACAGATCCTGCGACAGGGACAGGTGCAACTCATACTGTTGGTGTTAGTGATACTGTACAAGATATAACAACATCATTATATAACCAAGTTGCTTTATTGAAAACAACACAAACGGATCCGTGGTTATGGTTTGATTGGTCTGACATCGTAAATGATATTGGACCGTGTATAAGATGTTATGGTAATGACGCTAGTAGATTTATTCCATCTGTAGTATTGGCAAACGCAGGAAGTGGTGGAGCCTTTACTGAAACACAACTTCCTGGGGAGACTCTATTTACATGGAGCGGTTTGGAATCTGGTAATTTTACAGAGATTGAATGGACTATTTTTAAGGAGGCTACTGCAGTTTCCCCAGCTTATTATTATAGTTTAAGAGGTGAAATAGGTACATATAAAACTTTACCTGTCACCCTCCCATATATTGGTGAATATAATGTAGAGATGAAATTATTTGATTTATATAATAATATCTCATCTTCAGTTAAGACTAGCGCGATTTGTGTTGATGAAAGAGAAGTTGAATATTCAGGATGGTACCAAGGAAGGAAGTTAATATACAACTGGAATAATGAAGGTGCATATCTTTGGAATGATTATGGTTCTCTTTGGGATTTGCCAATTGAACCTGCTGTAACGTGGGATGATGAGACTCCTAGTTTATATGAATCGTTAGATAGGGTTAATGCAATCTTAAATACTTTTGGAATTGGTACAAACACCGATTTCCAATTAATGAATTACCAAAATAATGGAGCTGTTAGTTTTAGTGGACCATATCAATGGAAAAATTTAAATACAGAATCCACGGATTGGACTAATGCATACCACTTATGGTGGGATATGACAGCTACGACCGGAGACACCCCTGCATTTTTTGAATTTAGCGAAGTAAAACCTAATAGTTATTTAAAGATAGTAGATAAGAATGGTATAGTTGGGGCAGAATATTTTGATGCTACTGTAAATACTTTAAGCGAAGCAACAGACCTGCTTAACCTGAGCGCCGATTCTATAATTAATAAATATATCTATAACTTAGTGATGAATGCAGCAAGCAGTCAAATTTATATACAGGCTGTTTCTAGATACTATGGTGTATTTGGAGATTTTACTTCTATTGATATGGTAGATGTAAATGGTGTTAGGATATGTAGTACTGCAACAGGTGTAGTTGATTGCCCAAGTAGAATTTATAAATCTAGCCAAAGCTTATCTAATAATCCAACATGGAGTACTGCTAAGTTTATTAATAACGGCAAAGTATTACCGCCGATGACATGGGCTATGTTTGTCTATGATAAATGTAGAATAATTGGGAAGGCGACTCCTAAATGGACTATCTCCAATACTACTAACTCATCAGTGGCTGATATATATTTTGAAAGCAAGTATCTAACATATCTTTTCAAAGACCCAGGGAAGTACATGATAACATTAGAACTTACTGATAGTAATGGGAATAAATATAAAAAAGGTAGAAATATCTTAAATATAAAACAAATAAAACAAAATGGCAATTAGTGTAACAGAAATTTTAGGAACAGATTCTTTGTCAGGATCAAGGTTAGTACTTAATGATAACTTTAATGTTCTTGCAAGTGAAATTAATGCAATGGAAGTATATTTTTCTCCATCGGCAGGTACTATCACTGGTCTAACTAGCTTGACAACAGAGGCATTAAGAGTAGGAATTAGTACCGTATTATTAGATATTAATTCTTCTACTTTTGATATATCAGCAAATGTGACGATGAATGCATCTAACCTTACTCTAACAGGTGGTGGTATTTTTAGAAATGATACTTCACCAGATACGCAGAATTTTGCTTTATCTGGTGTAGCTTTAACTTTAGGTATTGGAACTAGTAGTGCAATACCAGGATTTACTATGTATAGATGTGGTAATTCGAATACTCCAGCACCAATTGTAGCAACATTGTATAACGGAAGTATAGGCCAAGAAATCTTTTTCGTGTATTCAGAAGCAAACACAGGAACATTTAGAATTAATGGGTACAGTGGCAATTTAGTTTTACCGGGCTCAGCAGCTAATTTGGATTTAACTGCTATAGGTCAAAGTGTACATCTTTTAGCTATTAATAGTGGATCAGGTGTAGCGGTTTGGTTTATTGTTGGTGGAACAGGATATACCGTCTCATAATAATTAAAGATATAAAATACTCATGGCAACAACGCCCTTAATCAAAACACCACAAGCAGATGGCGGAACTTTTTATACGTTCTCATCCTCTGCTAAAGACTTATCTAGGACTCTTAATAATGATGATCTTAAATTAGTCTTTTCTAAGTTTGTGCTTCTTAATTTGCCAGACTTTGATAGGTTGGATCCAACTAACTTTGGTAATTTTCAAAACTATATGCAGTTTGATACTATTGATGGTGCTATTGAATCAGGCGGCCTGAAAGCAGATCCTAATGTTAACTTTACAGAAAGTTTTCAAAATTATGCATTAAATTTAGAAGAACTTATTATCAGTGATGTAAGTTATGATAATACTACTAATTTAACAGTAACTGAAAGGGTTTTCTTTAAATGGCTCAAAGAATGTGGAGCATTGCGGTTTAGAGATGCTACTACTTTAGAAAAATCAGGGACTGTAACTACGCCAAGATTTTGTGAAGAGGACGAAGTAACAGCTGGCCCTAGACAGTATAGAAGAGTAGTAAAATATATAGGTGGAATTGATATTGTAAATAATGTAGATAAAGCAGGCGAAGCTTATACAGAGTTGTATATTAATGTACCTACAGAGGTGGGTAGAACTCCTACAATACTCTTTGATGCAGTATCTGACGCGAACTATCAACCATCTCTAACAATACAAGGAACAAGTGAATTTATACTTGGTAGAAATTCTGCTACAGTACACCCACAAGGTTTAGACATCTATGCATACTATGATTATGATAATCTATTGCTTGGACCAAATTCGGCAGGTTATAGTTATCCTGCTGCTAACTGGATGGATTTACCAACGCCATCAACAACTATCGATGCATACTTCACAGAACCTAATATATTCACTAGTGTACTTAATGCTGATATTAGAAAAGTAGCAGCTGATTACACTACCCCAGGTAGTTTCATTGCATCTGCATATATAAGGAGTGAATTAGATGGTATAAGTGTTGACTTTAATGCTGCTAATTATCAACAGATTGCTGGTGATTCAACTATAAGTACAATACCACAATTTAATGGCAGTGATTTAGCAGAATCATTTGAATTTAATGCAGTGTTAGTTTATTATGACATGGTTGATATGAGCAATTCTGCTAACACTACAACCAACTTATATGGTATTTTATTATTAGATAATATAACACCTACTACTGATGGGGGTTATATTCAAAGATATCCTAAGTATAAGCCTAACCCGACAACTGGCCAGAATGGTAATAGTTATGGGTTTAAAATTAATTTAAGATTTGACGCTTCTCCTGGATCTGCTGGTATTGATACAATAATAAACGATTACAATACTTTCTCGATGGGCCTTTTCTCTGATGCATCTGCTCAGTTACAAGCCTCGGCTCAAATATTCCAAAGACAACAGCTGGAGATTGCTGATATAGAAGTTAGGCTAGGCTCGGTAGAAAATACAATAAATTCTGTTAGTACTTCAGCATTTTTACAGGCCCAGATTACAAATTTGCAAACTCAAATTAATAATGCATCTTTAGCTTTCGCGAGTAGTACTACATTATTAGATCTTATTGCTAAAAACTCCGATGAGATACAGGCATTAGCAAACGGAACAGTTTCTACTACATTACAATATAATACTACAGTTGTGAGACAAGGTACTGGTATTACTATTAATACCAATACACCTAATCAGATACAAGTATCAAATAATGTACAAGCATATAACTTAATGGTTCCATTAGATAATGGAGCAGTTCAAATAACTGCAGATAATCCATTAAACTTAAATGTAATAGCACCACAAGTATTTACTGATTTAGGTACATATACTAATATGCTACGGTTAGATACAATAAACCAAGCAGCAGGTAGCCTAGACATTTATATTGATGATACAGATATTCAGTGGAGAACTGGCCAAACTATGAGGTTGACATTTAACAACGTTCCTCTTATGGGATCACAGAACATAAGGTTATATACAGATGCACCTAGTAGATTAAATACTGGTGCATACGGTAAATTAGCAGCAACTATAACTAATGTAGATATAAGCACCCTTCCTATCATTGATTTGATTTGTACAGAACAAGGTGTGCTAACTTTCGTCTATGACATAGTTAAATAAATAATAAAATTGAAACCTAGATAATGGCTGAAAATAATTCAATACAAACTTTGCTACCAGAATTGTTAAGACTTTTTAACAATTCACTGGAGAGCTTTGAGAAAGTCAACCAAGCGATTACCTCAAGTAGAGATTCTGTAACAGTCAATATTCAGAATAACGATGGTACGAATGCTAGGATTACTATTCCAAGTTTTGGTTATCTTAAAAATTCTGTTGATAGATTAAATACAAATATCAACACCCTCACTAATTTTAGTGATGCGAGTAGTTCAATTAGGTTACCTGACGGTACATTTAGAAAATTAGTTTTGGCTAAGTTACCAACTGAGGCTTTAGATTTAACTCAACTAAATTCTATAAATCAATTTAATGTTAAGCCTAACTGGTTTTTTGAAGAATTGATTAATCCTTTACTTTATATTTCTTTTAATATTACTGGCCAAGCCCCTATCGATACAGAGAGAGCTATTGTACAAAGATATATTTTAGATACGAATTCACAAAGTAAAATTAATTTTTTCCAAAATCAATACAATGGAAATTCTTCTATTAATTATAATACTTTTTTACAAGAGATTGTACAAAAGAACATATCATATGTTTTGGATGAGGCTGTTGTAGATTTACCACCCAGAGATAAAAGATACTCTGGTAATTTTAGTGTAATAAGAATTGGTGAAGAGAGTGTTACGGAGACTGTGAATGGTGTTGAACAAACAACTATCCAAAAATTATATAAACTAAACAAAATATTTTATACAGATTCCGAAGCTGACTTTGATGATACAGTACAGCTTGCAGTTGGGGATAGTTTAGAAGTCATCTCGACGCCGATTGATACTAGATATACAGTAACCCAAATTGATACTAGTACTAACTCGGTTACAGTGAGATTGCAAGAGGGTTCACGAACTATTAGTATTGGTGCTGATGTATTAAAAATAGGATCAATTTTAAATAATTTATTAGAAGTTGATGTTACTGTTGGATTTAATGAGAGATGTGTAACATTTATTAAACCTATTGATCCTGATTCTAAAATACCT
>TARA_R110002126_G_scaffold250974_2_pt1 | contig 22733 bp, 18 predicted proteins | sample TARA_R110002126 | Tara Oceans TARA_R110002126 (sample SAMEA4397536) | marine metagenome | biome: Polar Biome; feature: [DCM] deep chlorophyll maximum layer (ENVO:01000326); material: water (ENVO:00002006), including particulate matter (ENVO:01000060) such as... | depth 30 m | reverse complement strand
TTTCAAACATACATACAATTCCGTTAAACAGACTAAAATAATCGATAAACTACACGTTTTAATTTATAACATAATATTTAACTTACTTTTACGACAATTAAAAGTTAAAAATATAGAACCTTAAAAGGATTTGATTTCAAAATGAAAGCAACGAATTAAATAAAATAGTATCGTTCTGTTTTTTGAACAAAAATAAGAAACCGAAGTCAGAAGACTTCGGCTCGCTAGTTTACTTAAAATTCAAGCATTTTATAGAAGGATAATCACTTTTAATTGAAAAGTTGAAACGGTAAAAATAAAATCAACATCAAAAATATTACTAAAATTACGGGTAAAATAAGATTTAAAATAGATTTACTAATAGATAGTTTCTGCACTTCTGATATTCCAATCACACATAATACTACTGACCAAATCCCGAAAATAATCTCGATAAAAGTAAAGCTATAATAAATAATACTATCAACTAATCCTGAGCTATAAAAACCATTTTCAGATTTAAATATATCGTTACCATAAATTGCTATATGAGGAATAAGTATAATTAAACTTAGGATTGAAGGAAACAATGCATAAGCTAGAATTCTTAATATGGATTCCGTATTCCCTTTTCCATTCATCCACTTACCAGACCAACTTATTAATGCTGCATAAATATAATAGCTAATCCACCCAAAAAGTCCTCCAGCAATTACACCTATTGCAATTATAGCCCAAATAGAATAATTATCTCCCATGTTTTTACTAGAAGCTCTATCGAAAGATCGAACTATTCCAGCAAGAAATAATAGTATATATAAATGCTTTTCATATTTGTAGTCATTAATAAATCTAAAAGCTTCTCTTGGAGCTAAAATTATTTTCTTAAAGAGATCTTTTTCCGAAATAGTCTTTCTATCAGGTCCCTTATCAAAATCATTCATACTTTATAATTTTATTAGTTGTAACGTTTCTCTGTTTAGGTTACGTAAAATATTTATAAACCATAGCGCACAAAATGCCCAGCCCAAAACTCAATAAAGTTCCTATCAAGATGTATTCAGTAAGCTTGACATCCTTAGATTCTTTAAGATCTCCAAACCTAAAAATGGATTTTGCTGCCAATAAAAATCCGATACCTTCCCAAAAATTAATCACTACGAAAAAGAAAATAAATAGTCGTTCTAGAATCCCAATATATTTTCCAGCATTATTTGTATCGTCATTATTATTTTTACTGATTTGATCACTCCATTTAGATAACATCATTTTCAACACGATCGCACTCACATAAGTTACGGTAACAATTGCTGTTAGTAATGCGAGGCTTTTAGTCGAATACACTGCTTCAAAATCGATTTTAAAAGGATAATAGTACCGTACTACGGCGGCAATTACGGCTAAGTGCAATAACTGGTCTGTGAAGAACCAGATTTTCACCGTTTTCTTTTTTTCGAAATATAATTTGGCACAATCAATGACAAAATGACTGCCAACAATCACAATTAGCGCCAACAAGTATTCGGTATTAAATTTTGTGATCAATAGCAAGAGTATAAAATGCACTAACAGATGAAGATACAGGTATTTTGATTTGATTTTATATTTTCTCTTATCCTTGACCCAAGCAGCGGGCTGCAATAAAAAGTCGCCGATTAAATGAGCTAAAACAAGCATTAAAGATAGTTCTACCATTGTTTCTTAATTTCTTGTTTATAATACTCAATCACATTTTTTAACTCCTCATACCCTGCTCTATTTAGAGAAGCACTAATCGAACTTTGGCTTTTTCTGTTTAAAGCGAGAGCCAGTTCCTTTTGATTAATACCTGGGTTTTCTAAAGCTTTTTTTATAATTTCGGCGGAGGTAGTCGTCCAATTATCTGCAAACAAAACCACTAATTGAAAGATAATCCTAAAGGTTTCGTTGAACCCAGACCAAGGCGTTTGTATTCCCAATGTCTGTTTTTTTAACCCTTCAAAAGATTCTCCTGAATTTACAAAAGCAGTACCATTCGATTCCGTTACCTTGTTAGCAGTATAATCGACAGTACCTACTCCTATTGCCAGACGAACATCGAGCGTTTTGTGTTGTTTGATAGCGGCCTTGATTAACAAGGCAATTTCGAGTGCATCAACAGGATTGATTATTAGCTGAAAACTGTCGCCCCTATAGATTTCCCAGTCCTTAGGTTCGTTTCCATAGTCCTTCAAAATATCCTTTAAATCCCCCATCCATAATGCCGAAGCAACTTTTCTGGAGTTAATAATATCACCTGTGATAACTGCCTTCATATCCTAAAATTTTAAGCAAGATAATAAAAATATCGTTAAATATGACGATATATTAAATTATCGTTAAATTAAGCGATAGCAAACATAATCGGTTAAAGAGACGATTATATCTAAATACTAAGTTTAATAGTCCTGCAAAAAATTACTTAACACATTAAATCAGTACTTTCACAACCACTTTTTTAACTCTTGAACTTTCGCCTGCTTGTATGCAGGGCATATGTAAATCATCAGGAAAAAATATAGTAAACATCCCCTCCTCTACCCTCACGAAGGAAGTTATTCCCTCATAGAACGTATAATCTTTGTCTAAATCGCTGCTAATTGCTTTCTGATCTTTCTTGATTACAACTCCCATCAATTCGGTTCCCTGAACTATATATTGAATGTCGATATATTTAGTATGACCTTCTAGTACACAATCTTTTATTTCTTTTGTATCATAGTCCTGAACAATAGCAAAAACAGCCTTATTTTCAATTTCATAAGTCCCAGGTTCTATTTGGACTAAATCTGTATTTATAATAAATTCAAATCCTTTTGCTAATCTTTCTGTCAAATTTGCATAAAGGGTATAGTTTTCAATTTTATCGATAACCATTTTTCTCTATTTAATTACTAAAACAACTTTCAAAAATAGGTAAATTGTTCCCATATTTCTTTTAAAAAATTACCGTTTTAACTGATGCTAAAACTATTTCATAAGAAATTGTATTTTCTATTTAATTTGTTTTTGATAATCTAAAATAGTTTCATAATTTCTATTTTTTATAATTATTCGATGCATTCCCTTATGTAAAATCATATTTGCAACTTGCTCTTTATTTTCTATTTCGATGACATCAGCAGGTATCCCTTCATTTTCAAATTCATTAATCCGATAGGCTAAAGCCAATACAGGGAATTCAGTAATAGAATCTTTTTTAATGGTATATACTTTTCTTCTTCCTTCTAAAGTTAACCAACTTGGCCTTCCATTTTCATAAAGCGTAACAGGATGAATAACCCTGCAATCAGCTCTAGCACTACTGGCAGGCCCATTAAACGCTTCGCCCTTTGCATTGACCATAATTACACTTGTTTTAGCATTAGCGAGTTTTATGTATGAATTATTCCAAGCTGCGTTTCCTCTCTCTGAACAAATAATCTGATCAATTGTAAATGGATTAACTCCGGTCATTTCAGTTACTCTTGCGGCCATAGCTTTCTCCCAACTTTTAATACCTGGAGTTCCTTCATTTAGATGATCATAACCACAATGTATCAAAAACTTAGCTTTAGGATTTTCCTTCATCATTTTAGCAATATTTTGGGCTTGCTCCATTTCTCTGTCTTTCGCAGTCTTCCCTTTTACATATTTATATTCATAGTTGAACAAGGTAAAACCAAGATCTAAGGCTTCTTTTAATAAATTTGCATATTGTGATTCTTGAATATAAATGCTTCCTCCATCCATAATAGGAAACTTTCTCTTATTTATCAACGTATCATCTAGGGCTTCAACACCTAGAAAACGATAGCCATTTTTATACAACCCTTTTAATAATGAAGTGGTAAAAACTCTATGGTTAGCATTATTATGTGCTTCATTAATAATTACAAGACGTTCTTTTTTAGCACGGTTAATAATGTAATCTTTAGCATCTTTAGGTTTGAATTGCATAAAATTCAAACTGTCTTTTTTTGAAAGTTCAGGAACACTTCCTCCCTGTTTATCCCACATTTCTAATGCTTTTTTATAATCACCAATAGTAGCGAGATTGGTTGCCGCTAGTTGATACTTCCATGGTACAGTATCTATTTCAACTTTTGCATTGATATCTTCAATAAATTTGTATGGTTCTTTATTTTTTCGAGCATACATTAAAGCGGTAACGCAAAAAAACAGAACAGAAATACCTGATAATTTAGCCATTGTGATTAAGGTTTAAATATAATGCATTAAATATACACTTTTTTCTTACACGACTTTAATCCACTCTCATTTTCTAAATTCCAAACAAAAAACTATCTTCGTCTTTTAAAAAGAAGAAAGCAATTAGAAGATAGAGTAAAGAGTTCTGAGGTCTATAATTCTATTCTATTTATTCTATTTTCTAAAAAATCCAAATGAACAACCTCCTACTTACTCCTATCGAATACCTAAAAGGCGTTGGTCCAAATCGGGGCGAATTGCTGCGCAAGGAATTAGGGATTCATAAGTATAAGGATTTAATCAATTTATACCCAAACCGCTATATTGACCGAACGCGTTATTACAAAATCAACGAGTTGCAAAACAATGTGGCCGAAGTACAAATTATTGGTAAAATCATAAATATCAAAACTGTCGAATTTGCCAAAGGCAGGAAGCGCCTCGTCGCTACTTTTGTAGATGATACTGGACAAATGGAATTGGTGTGGTTTCAGGGACAAAAATGGATTAGGGAATCGTTGAAGCTAAACGAAATTAGCGTGATTTTCGGGAAATGCACTTCGTTTAACGGCGCCTACAATATGGCCCATCCCGAAATTGAAGCGATGAGCGAGCACGAACAAAGTTTGCGTTCTGCGATGCAGCCAGTCTATCCTTCGACCGAAACCCTGACAAATCGAGGAATCTCAAACCGGGTGATCAATAAATTAATGCAACAGCTTTTTATGGAAACTCAAGCGTTGTTTACTGAAACCCTGCCGGATTATCTAATGCAGGAATTACAACTGATTCCTAAAAAAGCAGCTTTATTCAACATTCATTTTCCCAAAAGCGCAGAAGCTTTGGCGAAAGCTCAATTCCGATTAAAATTTGAAGAATTATTCTTTATCCAGTTACAATTAATCACCAAAAATCTGGTTCAAAAACACAAAATAAAGGGACATCCTTTTTCTATTGTAGGTGATAACTTCAATGATTTCTACCAAAACCATCTGCCTTTTGAGCTCACCGGAGCACAAAAAAGGGTGATCAGAGAAATCAGAACAGACATGGGAACCAATGCCCAAATGAATCGTTTATTGCAGGGCGATGTAGGTTCTGGAAAAACGATTGTGGCTTTTATGAGCATGCTGCTGGCACTCGACAATGGCTTTCAGGCGTGCTTGATGGCGCCAACAGAAATACTAGCAAATCAGCACTTTATAGGGTTATCAGAATTGGCTGAAAAGCTGAATCTGAATATAAAACTACTCACAGGATCGAGTAAAACTGCTGCTAGAAGAATCATTCACGAAGAACTAGAAAACGGAAGTTTACAAATATTGATTGGTACACATGCATTATTAGAAGACAAAGTGAAATTTCAAAATTTAGGCTTGGCTGTAATTGATGAGCAACACCGTTTTGGGGTAGAGCAGCGTTCTAAATTATGGAAGAAAAACGAAATTCCGCCACATATTTTGGTAATGACCGCCACTCCTATTCCGAGAACGCTGGCGATGAGTTTGTATGGCGATCTGGATATTTCAGTTATTGACGAATTGCCTCCGGGACGAAAACCCATTCAAACCGTGCATCGCTTTGACAGCAATCGCTTAAAAGTTTGGAAATTTATTCGAGATGAAATTGGTTTAGGCCGACAAATATATATTGTCTATCCGCTAATACAAGAATCGGAGAAAATGGATTTCAAAGACTTAATGGATGGTTATGAAAGCATTTCCCGTGATTTCCCTTTGCCTGATTATTCCATTTCTATTTTGCACGGAAAGATGAAACCAGCCGATAAAGATGCTGAAATGAAACGCTTTTCTGATGGGAAAACTAACATTATGGTTGCTACAACTGTTATTGAAGTTGGGGTAAATGTTCCTAATGCTTCGGTAATGATTATCGAAAGTGCGGAACGTTTTGGGCTTTCACAACTACACCAGTTGCGCGGTCGTGTGGGTCGTGGTGCTGACCAGAGCTATTGCATCCTGATGACCAGCCACAAATTAAGCTCTGACAGCAAAACACGAATGGAAACTATGGTAAGTACCAATGACGGTTTTGAAATTGCCGAAGTCGATTTAAAACTCCGCGGTCCAGGAAACCTTATGGGAACGCAGCAAAGTGGCGTTTTAAACCTTCAAATTGCCGACATTGTTCGGGACAGAGATATTTTGGCTTTAGCCAGAGAAAAAGCCATAAAAATCCTAACTGATGATGCCCCTTTGCAAAAACCAGAACACGCTACTTTAAGAAGTGTTTACATTGAGTTGACTAAAAAGAAAAACATCTGGAATTACATCAGTTGATATTTTTTCATGAAATTTAGTTTTTTTTTAACATCGCATTAAACCTTTGGCTTTTTTTGACGTCTAATTCAGAGACAATAGGTCTCTGAATTAGAAATTTCTCTCGGCTTTACGTTTTATTATTTAAAAGAAACTCCCTAATCGTCATTAACTGAAGGATTAGGCTTTTTTATATACTATTTTAGAAATAGTTGTATGTACAAGTGTTAAATTAAAACAAACCTATTATGTATTCCAATTGTAAAACTTAAATTTGTTTTTTTAACAAAAAAAATTGAAACCTAATCCTACTTTACTACATAACCATGAAAATAAAATACTTAGTTTACGGCTTACTCATTGTTGGTTTTGGTGCTTTCATCAGCTACCGAATTATCGAAAATAAAGGAGATTCAAAACTAGACAATAGCAAATCAGGAAAACCAAAAGCGATGCGTTTATCTGGAATTGTAGTACAGCCGGAAACTTTTGATAATAATCTGTCCCTTTCGGGTTCTATTGAAGCCAATGAGCAAGTAGAAATCCGCTCTGAGGTTTCAGGTATTGTAGAAAGCATCAATTTTCAAGAAGGAAGCAATGTTAGTAAAGGACAATTACTTTTTAAAGTTAACGACAGAGAGTTAAGAGCCCAGTTGAGTCAAGCAAATACTAAAGAAAGCTTAGCATCCGAAAATGAAAGAAGAGCCAAGCTTTTATTGCAAAAAGAAGCCATCAGCCAGGAAGAATATGATGTCGCCAGAGCCGAATACGCTTCAATGAAGGCACAAAGCCAATTGATTAAGGCACAAATAGCCAAAACAGCAGTTAGAGCACCATTCTCTGGAAGAATTGGATTGCGTTCTATTTCAGTGGGAACCTATATTACTCCCGCTATTTTAGTAGCTAACTTGGTTAATATTGGAAAGTTAAAAATCACTTTTTCAATACCTGAAAAATATGCAAATCAAATAAAAAACAATACGATACTAAGTTTTAAAGTGAGTGGATCTACTGAAAAATATACCGCTACCATCTATGCCATCGAACCTTCGGTTGAAGTTTCAACGAGAACCCTACAAGTTCGTGCCATTGCCGAGAATAAAGATGGAAAGTTATTACCTGGTACTTTTGCAGATGTTGAGTTGCCACTTGCTGTCATTAAAGATGCGATTGTGGTTCCCACACAAGCCGTAATTCCAGTGCAAAACGGAAAAAAAGTATTTATTTCTGATTTTGGCAAAGCCAAGGAAGTTATGGTTGAAACTGCTACAAGAACAGATGCTTCTCTCTTGATTTTGTCTGGGTTAAAAGCAGGTGATACCGTAATTACAAGTGGTGTTATGTCTTTAAAAAATGAAACTCCCGTAAAAGTAATCATCAAATAATTTAAAGTTATTCGGAATAAGTATACTATTAGTCTACTTCTAGTCCAGTAACGATATGTTATTAATCCCATAAAAAATGAGTTTATCTACATTAAGCATAAAAAGACCAGTGATGACCATTGTTATGAATTTAACAATCGTATTATTTGGTATAATAGGATACACCTACCTTGGCGTTCGTGAATTTCCCTCGATAGATCCGGCACAAGTTTCCATCAGAACAAATTATACGGGAGCCAACTCAGATATTATTGAGTCCCAAATCACGGAACCGCTTGAAAAAGCGATTAATTCCATTGACGGAATTAGGAATATTACCTCTTCCAGTTCTCAGGGAAGCAGTTCGATTACGGTAGAATTCAACTTGGATAAAGATCTTGAAGAAGCGGCAAACGATGTTCGTGACAAAGTATCACAAGCTATTCGAAGCTTACCGCAGGATATTGACGCACCGCCTGTGGTTTCTAAAGCTGATGCCAATAGTGATGCGATTATCTCCATGACGGTACAAAGTGACACCAGAAGTCAACTCGAATTGAGTGATTATGCTGAGAATGTGATTTCGCAACGTCTGGAAACGATTCCTGGTGTGAGTGGTGTTCAAATTTGGGGACAAAAAAGATACGCCATGCGTTTGTGGATTGACCCAATAAAACTAGCTTCTTATGGACTAACAGTAGCTGAGGTCAGAACTGCCCTAGGAAAACAGAACGTCGAATTACCTTCTGGAAAATTGACGGGTGCCAATACTGAATTGACCGTAAAAACCGTTGGAAACTTATCTACAGCCGAAGAATTTAATAATATCATCATTCTTTCTGAAGGAGAAAAAATTGTGCGTTTAAGCGATATTGGCTCTGCCGTTCTTGGGCCAGAAAATATTGAAACTAAATTAAGTCAGTCAGGATTACCTTTGGTTGGTCTAGCTATTGTTCCTCGTCCCGGAGCCAATTATCTCGACATTTCTAAATCTTTTTACGAGCAATTTGAAGCCTTAAAAAAAGACCTGCCAAAAGACATCAAATTAAATATCGCACTAGACAATACCATTTTTGTAAAAAAATCAGTACTTGAAGTAGCAGAAACATTGGGAATATCAATATTATTAGTAATTCTAATCATCTATTTATTCTTTAGAGACTGGGCAATCGCTTTTAGACCATTGATTGACATTCCCGTTTCCTTAATCGCTACCTTTTTTATCATGTGGTTGTTTGGTTTTTCGATTAATGTATTAACCCTATTGGCGATTGTTCTAGCTACTGGTTTAGTTGTCGATGACGGAATTGTGGTAACTGAAAACATCTTTAAAAAAGTAGAAGAAGGCATGACGCCTATTGAAGCGGCTATCAAAGGATCAAACGAAATATTTTTTGCTGTAATCTCTATTTCGATTACGCTGGCCGCCGTATTTCTACCCGTTATATTTCTCGAAGGATTTGTGGGACGTTTATTTAGGGAATTTGGAGTCGTCATAGGTGCTGCCGTTTTAATTTCGGCTTTTGTATCGTTGACATTAACACCAATGTTGAATGCCTATTTGATGAAAGGAGGCGAACAAAAAAAATCTAAATTTTACAATTTAACCGAACCTTATTTCAAAAAATTAAACAGCAATTATGCCGATGCATTAGGGAGATTTATGGCTAAAAAATGGTGGAGTTTCCCCATTCTATTCGCTTGTTTTGCATTAATTTTTGTTTTTTATAATTTAATTCAAAAAGAAACGGCTCCCTATGACGACCGTAGCTCTTTAATACTAAGAATAACTGCTCCAGAAGGATCCAGCTACGAATATACAGATCGTTTCATGCAAGAAATCTCTAAGTTAGTAGATGACTCTATACCTGAAAAAAAAGTAAGTTTAGTGGTTACCTCACCTGGATTTGGATCTTCTTCCGTAAATAGTGGTTTTGTACGTCTGTCGCTAAAAGAACCTGGCGAAAGAAAGTTGTCTCAAGAAGAAATTGCAGACAATCTGACCAAATGGACCAAACAATATCCAAATGCCAAAACATCTGTCACGCAACAACCTACTATTTCTGTAAACAGACGTGGCGGTTTACCAATACAATACATTATACAAACTCAAAACTTTAGTAAGCTAGAAGAGAAAATTCCCGTGTTTATGGACGAAGTGGATAACGATCCTACTTTTTCAATGTCTGATGTGAATCTAAAGTTTAATAAGCCTGAACTTAACGTTACTATTGATCGTGAAAAAGCAGAAAGTTTAGGGATATCGGTTATTGATATTGCACAAACATTACAGCTTTCCTTAAGTGGACAACGTTTTGGTTATTTCATGAAAAAAGGGAAACAATACCAAGTAATTGGACAATTTGATCAACAAGATCGTTCAAAACCATTGGATTTAACCTCAATGTATGTTAAAAATAACAAAGGGGATTTAATTCAAATGGATAACATTGTAAGTATTGAAGAGCAAAGCAAGCCACCTCAGTTGTATCATAATAACCGATTCATGTCAGCAACGGTTTCTGCGGGTCTAGCTCCAGGCAAAAGTATCAATGACGGAATTGAAGCAATGGAAAAAATTAAAGCCAAAGTCCTTGATGATACGTTTACAACCGATTTAGGGGGTGAATCCAGAGATTTTGTCGAAAGTAGTTCTAATACTTCTTTTGCTTTTGGATTGGCTTTATTATTAATCTTTTTAATTCTGGCAGCTCAGTTTGAAAGTTTTATCGATCCGTTTATCATCATTCTAACCGTTCCTATGGCCGTTGCAGGTGCTTTATTCTCCTTGTGGCTATTTGATCAAACGTGGAATATCTTTAGTCAAATTGGAACCGTAATGTTGATTGGATTAGTAACTAAAAACGGAATTTTAATTGTAGAATTTGCCAACCAACTGCGAGAACAGGGAAAACCGAAACTAGAAGCCATTCTAGAAGCTTCAGAAGCACGTTTAAGACCTATTTTAATGACCAGTTTAGCGATTTCACTTGGTGCTTTGCCTATTGCCATGTCACTTGGCGCAGCGTCTACCAGTAGAATTGGTATGGGAGTTGTTATTGTAGGAGGAACTATCTTTTCTTTAGTTCTAACCTTATTTGTAATTCCAGCACTCTATTTTATGTGGTCTAAAGCCAAAAAGCACTATCCTGAATTTGAACACATCGAAGAATATGAAAATGAAAGTAAATAACATTATGTCTACTAAAATACTACTTCAAAGTCTGTTGATCTTCTTTTTGTGTGTTCTACAAGGAAATGCACAGGAACTATTAACGCTGAAAGACGCGGTACAAATAGCTTTGCAAAACAATTACGAAATTAAGATTGCCCAAAACGATTTGAAAATTGATGAAAGTAACGTCGCTCCAGGAAATGCGGGAATGTTACCAAGTGCAACCGCGTCAATTGTCAAAAATAACAATATCCAAAATCTTTCACAAACACGTGCTGACGGAACAACAAACAGCCTTGATAACGCTAAAAATAATAGATTGGATTATGGTGTAAGTTTAGATTGGACTATTTTTGATGGCTTAAGAATGTTTGCGATGCGTGACCAACTTAGAGAGTTGCAAAAACTGGGAGAGAATCAATTAAAGCTTACGATAATTACAAAAATCAGTGATATCCAAGCCGCTTATTTTGATTTGGTACAACAACAACAACAATTATCCGCGCTAGACAGTACGTTAGTTATTTCAAATCAACGAGTAAATTTGGCACAAAACAGATTTACCATTGGAAAAGCATCAAAATTAGAAGTTCTGAATGCCCAAGTAGACATCAATACAGACAAGGTAAGCTTGTTGAGACAAAAAGAAATGTATGCTAACGCTAAAGTTTTACTAAATCAAATTTTAGCAAGAGACCTTACTATTGATTTTAAAGTAGCTGAAGTCTTCACCATGGAAAAACAATTGGATTTTGCCGAGTTAAAAGCTTTCGCAGAAAAACAAAACCCACAAGTTGAAGCGCTTATTATTAGTAAAAAAGTAGCTGAATTAGAACTAAAAAAAATAAAATCGGGGCGCTACCCTACCGTAAAAGTCAACACGGGTTATAATTTTTCTGATACTGAATCTAGTCTCGGTTTTACAACACAATCCTCCGCTAGAGGCCTCAACTATGGTTTCAGCGCTTCTTTAAATCTGTTTGACGGTTTTGCACAAAAGCGTAATGAGAAAATAGCATCCCTTCAAATTGACAATTCTAGTATCCAAATTGAGCAACAAAGCCTGGCACTTCATGCACAATTAACAACCGCATATCAAACTTATGTAACCAACTTAGAATTGATCGAACTAGAAGAAAAAAACGAGGCTATTGCCAAACAAAATCTAGATATTACCTTAGATAAATTCCGTATTGGAACAATAACCACCTTAGAGTTTAGAACCGCACAGTTGAATTACGTGAATGCCACAGTACGATACAGCAACGCACAATTTCAGGCAAAGCTGTCAGAAATTGCTTTACGAGAATTAGCCGGGAATATTAATTTTTAAATTTCCCCATCTTATTCAACAACGCATATTAATTTTTCTTTCAATTGGTAGCGATAACTTCGTAGAATACAATACAATATTTCACAACTTATATTTCCATAACATCTCAAGTCAGCTTATATCACATCAAATGATATAAGCTGACTTTTTTTATAATCATAGTTTGAACAATACTCGTTATAATTATTAAAACACGCCTAATATTCATACACATTTACAACTATCACTATAAAATACTGAAATATTTGCATAAACATGTACTTTATCGTTAAAATTAAGATTTCAACGACTATATTATTTTTCTGACTAATTATATTTTAATATTTGCCAAAATTAAAATAATAAAACATTTTAATTTCATTTATAAATAGTACAAATCGCTTTTAATTTTTTAACAACCCCAAATTTCATCTATTATGAAAAAAATTATCTTAACACTAGCAATGGGCATCCTCTTAATGAGCTGTAGTAATGAACCTATTGCATTAGAAACAAGTACAACTGCCAAGGTCGCACTAACTTCTAAAACTTTGATTGCCGCAAGTACTACAATGCCAAACTCAGGTTACTCATTATCTACTTATGACAGCTGTACTACCGATTGTATTGCTGCAGGAACTAATACCTTTTTCGAAAAAACAAGTTCCAAAATTGTTTCTTGGGGAGGTCTTAATGATGACAAATTTTCAAAAACAATTTATATCAAATATTTTAACACTAGAACTGAATTCAAATTATTGGTTCTTAGCACAGAAAAGTTTGCTGACCTTGTAATCAATGGAACTTCTGTAGGAATAGGTGCTGCTGCAAATACATGGGGAGAGTATTCTATTCCACTTGAAAGCGGCTGGAAAGCATGTGATACGAAAAGTATTCACCTACAAGTTACCGGAGATGGCCCACAAGGTGTATTTGATATTAATTATGGTCTTGTAGGAATGTGTGCTAGCGGTTGTGAAACTGTATTTTCTGGAAAGGCAATTTCCTGTACTAGCTCTCGTGAAGCTGAATATACATTCACTTCTAAAGAAGCGATTTCTAATTTAAAAATTCAAGGTGGCTTAACAAATTTTACTGGTGCTAATGCTACTGTAACTGTAACTGGTGGTACTTTAATTGCGTCACAAAGCACTCCGGGAGGAAGCTCTAACCGTATAATCAAAGTTGAAGGAAGTGTAGCTGCATGTGAAAAAATCACAATCAACGTCAAATGGAATTCAAGTAATTCAGGCGCAGTTATCACCGGAGCTTGGTCTGCTAGCGGAACAGGGATTACAGTTGATGAAATTTTAGGATTAGAGTGTCGATAATAAAACCATATTATAAAAAAATAAAAAGAGAGCAATTGCTCTCTTTTTTTATGATGTATTTTGAGAAAAAAAAAACATGCAAACTTGAAACCTAAAATTCATTAAAACAATTCAAATACAGCGACTTAAATGCATTTTCAGGGATACAAATTTACCAATTCCAACATCTTAGAAGCAAAATAACCAAATTAGTCCTCTTAAAAAAATCATTCTGAGTTATTATTTACTGTAAAACTTATGAGGCTATCTTCCCCTATAATATAGTCGATTCTTAGTGTGATTGCACCATCCTCCATTAGGGTAACGCAATTACAGCTTTAGAACTTCTTTGAATCTGTTTTTAAGATTACACTAGGTTTATGTCCATACAAATGAATTACAACATCCATAATAAGGCACTGCAGTACCCAACGTCCGGCAAAGTTATCAGGAATTGCTTTACGAGAATTAATAGAAATTATTAATTTTTAAATTAAATTTGCCGAAATACTTTACTCTAGATGATTTCATACAACCCAAAAGATTGGATTACTTTTATTTTTCGATTTCATAAAGCCGATACTTTCCGTCAACTGATTCCTATGATGATTTTCATCGGAACATATTCGGCCTGTATTGCCTATTTAGAAATAGAATATTGGGATTTACCCGAAGACAGTCACGTGAAAAACATTTCTATCATGCATGGAATGCTGGGTTTTGTGATCTCTTTATTACTAGTTTTCAGGACTAATACTGCCTATGATCGTTGGTGGGAAGGCCGAAAGATTTGGGGGGGTTTAGTTAACAACAGCCGAAATCTAGCAATTAAGCTTTCGGTTATTTTAAAAGAAGATAAAGACAGAGTTTTTTTCCGAAAAATAATACCTACTTATGCATCAATTTTAAATAAACATTTAAAAGATGAGGAAACCGGCAAACAATTATTTGATGATATTGTATTAGAGCATCATAAACACAGGCCTAACCAAGTCGCTAAAATGTTATTTCAAAGAGTCAATGAACTTTACAGCACAAACAAAATAACTGGAGACCAACTTATAATACTCAATCATGAAGTGCAATCCTTCACTGATATTTGTGGTGCTTGTGAACGAATTAAAAACACTCCTATCCCCTATTCTTACAGTGCTTTTATCAAGAAGTTCATCTTTTTTTATGTGATGACTTTGCCTTTTGGATATGTATTTAATTTGGGCTATTATGTAATTCCCGTAGTTGTATTTATCTTTTATGTTCTGGCCAGTTTAGAATTGATTGCAGAGGAAATCGAAGATCCATTTGGGAATGACGCTAATGATTTACCTACAAAAAAAATAGCAGAAAATATCAAAAGACATGTCGAGGAATTACTTTAAAATTTATTCAATTTAACTTTATTTACTGATTTTTAAAAGAATGTTTTTAATCTAATAGTAATACCGTAAATTTTTCATTTGAATATTTTTATCTTTTGTCAACATTATAGCTTCGCTTATTTCATCAAGTAAGTTCCTTCTGTTCATAAACTAATTCTATGAATCAAAGCTACAGCAAATCTCCAAATATATTGGGCAAGTACATAATTTCATCACGATCATCAGACATGAAATTCTATTAGATACCTACTAAAAATATATAAATTAATCAACGTATTTAAAATACGATGCGTAAAAAAAAACACCATTTACTAAGCGTTTTTTAAGCTTTCTATAGCCTAGCGTTTTTAAATACTTTTCTTCAAAAACGACCAAATTGTTATTTAATTCTATTATATTTACGATATAACACTGTTAAACGGCTAAAACACGTACTGAATTTCACATTTATTTAAATATCAATTCTACGTATTTAGTTCTATATTAATTAAAACCAACAATTATGAAAACAATGACTTGTAAACAACTTGGAGGAGCATGTGAAGAAAAATTCCATGGTAATACTTTTGAGGAAATAGCAGAATTGAGTAAAAACCACGCTCTGGAAATGATTCAAAAAAAGGACGATGCCCACAGTAAAGCAATGAGAGAAATGCAAGAGTTAATGCATTTTCCAGAGGGTATGAATGCATGGTACGAAAACAAAAGAAAAACTTTTGAAACCTTACCAAAATCTGAAAATTAGAAAATTCCTTTTTGTCGCGAAGAATTAGCCAAAAAAATGGTTGCCTAATTTACTTTGTAAATTTGTGGTACTATTTGTAATTACTTTTGCAAAAAACGTTCAACCACTAGCAAAATATTTGAGTTTAAACTTTGTGCAATGATATTCATCAGATGAAAATTATATCCTTTTTAACAAAGTAAGATTTAACTAATTGGTTTATTTTCATTACGTTTATAACTCTTTCTTTATAAACTACTTCTATGAATCGCAACTACATCCATCCTCCTAATTTATCGAGTGAAAAATCGTTAAAAACATTAGTTGAAAATAGAACTGTTTACAATTTGAATCATTGTGAATTAAACCTGTTTGAAACTTACAAAGAATCACAATTAGTGCCTTTGAAATTTAATGATTTGGTAGTAACCAGTATGTTACGAGGAAAGAAAGTAATGCATCTTTTTGACGAGCCAAGTTTTGAATACTTGCCTGGTGAAACTGTAGTTATTCCTTCTAATGTTGAAATGAAAATTGATTTCCCTGAAGCCACAAAAAATAATCCTACCCAATGTTTAGCTTTGGCGATAGACCAACAAAAAATAAATGATACACTGCATTTTTTAAATGACCGTTACCCTAAAGAAGGTAACAGTCAATTTTGGCATTTAAACTACCAAAACTACTATTTCTACAACAATGTCGAATTAGCGACAACCATCAATAAATTGATAAAAGAATGTATGAGTACATCTATTACAAAAGATGTATTGGCTGATTTGACGTTGCAAGAATTACTCATTAGAATTGTGCAGACACAAACAGCCAAATCTATCGAGGATGGACTTTATTCAGACCCAAATAGTCCTATAACTCAAGTATTGGAGTACATTCGACAAAATATAAGAGAAAACATAAGCCTTAAAAACTTGAGTGAGAAAGCTTGTATGAGTACAACATCTTTTTATCGTTTTTTCAAGAGAGAATTAGGCATGACGCCAATAGAATTTGTTATTAGAGAAAAAATAAAATGCGCAAAGCAGTTACTAAAAAATCCGGCAATCCAAATTAATGAAGTGTGTCATTTATCTGGATTTGAAGACAGTAATTACTTCATTCGTTTGTTTAAAAAGCACGAAGGCATTACACCGAAGCAATACCAATTGTTATACGTGAATTAGATCATTCTATATATTTGACAGGCTCTAAGTCTTTTTCTTCCTCAGGAGTAAAGATTCTATATTCAATTCGGAATGTCTTTTTTAATGGGGTTTCCAAAGAAAATCCTCCCACTCCAAAAGCATCAATTACATCCAAAGTAAAATGCGTATGTTTCCAATATTCGAATAAATCCTTATCTACCCAAAACTCAGTATCTTCTATGACACCAATGCAAACATCACCCAATCTTTGATAAAAGCCACCTTTTTCAAAACATTGTGGCTGCGTACCTTCACAGCATCCTCCGGCCTGATAAAACATCAAGTCACCATGTTTTTCCTGCAATATTTTTATTAATTCTACTGCCTTTTCGGTTGCGTCAATTCTTCTTGTCATCTTTTGTTCTATAAAACGTGAATATTAATTCGGTCTTTATTTGTTGTTGCTAAAATTAAAAAAAGGCAAGTCTTTCAACTTACCTTTTCTATCTCTAATTTTGCATTCTAAAAGAATCCTAATTTCTTTTTATCGTACGAAATCAACATGTTTTTTGTTTGTTGATAGTGTGCAAGCATCATTTTATGATTTTCACGTCCAATTCCAGACTGTTTATACCCTCCGAAAGGAGCTCCCGCAGGATAAGAATGGTATTGATTTATCCAAACACGACCCGCTTGAATTGCTCTTGGAACCTGATAAATCTCATGTGCATCACGTGTCCAGAGTCCAGCACCCAAACCATACATAGTATCATTTGCAATAGCGATGGCTTCTTCAGTTGTTTTAAAAGTGGTAACTGCCAAAACAGGTCCGAAGATTTCTTCCTGAAAAATACGCATTTTATTGTTCCCTTTAAAAAGGGTAGGCTTGATATAATATCCTGTAGAAAGATCTCCTTGCAAAAGGTTCTCCTCTCCACCTGTCAAGACTTCAGCTCCTTCTTCTTTTCCTAGTTTAATATAGTTAAGAATTTTTTGTTGTTGAACCAATGAAGTCTGCGCTCCCATCATCGTTGTTTTATCTAATGGATTGCCCAACTTGATGGCCTCAGTTCTTTCAATTACTCTAGCTATAAATTTATCATATATATCTTCATGCACTAATAGTCGTGACGGACACGTACATATTTCTCCTTGATTCAAAGCAAACATTACTGCTCCTTCGATCGCCTTATCAAAGAAATCATCATCGGCATCACCAACAGATTTCATAAAAATATTCGGTGATTTACCTCCTAATTCTAATGTTACTGGAATAATATTTTCAGTGGCATATTGCATTACTAGACGTCCTGTAGGTGTCGATCCTGTAAACGCCGCTTTTGAGACTTTTTTGTTTGTTACCAAAGCTCTTCCCAACTCTGCTCCAAAACCATTCACAATATTAATTACTCCTGGGGGAAGAAGATCCCCTATCAATTCCATTAAAACTAATATGGAAATAGGAGTACTTTCTGCCGGTTTTAGTACCACAGTATTACCTGCTGCTAAAGCTGGCGCCAGTTTCCAAACCGCCATTAATATTGGAAAATTCCAAGGAATAATTTGAGCAATTACACCTAACGGCTCGCTCAAAGCTATAGATACCGTTTGTGAATCTAATTCAGCGATCGAGCTCTCTTCAGCACGAATAACTCCTGCAAAATATCTGAAATGGTCAATTGCCAATGGAATATCAGCTGCCATTGTTTCTCGAATGGCTTTCCCGTTATCTATCGTTTCTACTGTAGCGATATACTCCAAGTTATCCTCAATTCTCTGCGCAATTTTATTCAATAAATTACTTCTTTCTGTAGCTGAAGTTTTCCCCCAAGTTTGAAAGGCTTCATAAGCTTTATCTACAGCAAGTTCTAAATCTTCTTTCGTCGAATGTGCGGCTTGTGTAAACACCTTTCCGTCAATTGGACAAATCACATCAAAATATTCACCTTTAACGGGTGCTACGAACTTCCCACCTATATAATTATCGTATTTTGCCTTAAACTCAGGTCTTGAAACTATGTTACTCATATCTTACTAATTTAAATTTTATCAAATATAGTTTGATAAAGCAGATTAGTATAGCACTATTCCCCCAATCAATAGCATTAAATTTTCATATGTATTTTTTTATAGTTATTATTTTGTATTATTCACAAATCCTTAGAAGTTCGAGTATTAATTCCCTAGTAGGGATACTTTTAAAATATGTCATTTCTATGCTAAAAAACCAAAAAAATAGTTTCTTACTACAACCTGCAATCCTTATATTTGCAACCTTATTAAAATTGACAGATGAAAATATCTTATAATTGGTTAAAACAATTCATAAAAATAGACTGGAACTCCGAAGAAACAGCAGCATTGCTTACAGATCTAGGTCTAGAAGTAGAAGTTGTTGAAAAATACCAGTCCGTAAAAGGTGGTTTAGAAGGAATAGTAGTAGGACATGTCCTGACTTGCGTTCCTCATCCGGATGCCGACAGACTAAAAATAACAACTGTTGATTTAGGCGATGGCGTACCGTTACAAATTGTATGTGGAGCAAATAATGTAGATGCTGGACAAAAGGTTCCAGTAGCAACAATAGGCACTGTATTATATGATGCAACAGGAGTTGCTTTTACCATAAAAAAAGGGAAAATTCGCGGACAGGAAAGTCACGGAATGATTTGTGCCGAAGACGAGTTAGGTCTTGGGACTGGTCATGACGGGATTATGATATTAGATGATTCCATTGCTGCAGGTACAAAAGCAGCAGAGGTATTTAAAATAGAAAATGATGAAGTATTCGAAATCGGACTTACGCCTAATCGCGCCGATGCGATGAGTCATTTAGGAACAGCTCGTGACTTAAGAGCCGGTTTACTGCAAAGTGGAGTAAATGTTGAATTAATCACTCCTTCTGTTAGCAATTTTAGAGTCGACATGAGAACGCTTAAAATTGATGTAAACGTAGAAGAAATTCTATTAGCACCGCGTTATTGTGGTGTTACCATTTCAGGAATTACGGTAAAACCGTCTCCTAACTGGTTGCAAGATCGATTAAAAGCAATAGGAATTACTCCTAAAAATAATGTAGTTGATGTAACTAATTATGTTTTACATGAATTAGGTCAACCGCTACATGCCTTTGACGCTGCAAAAGTCAACGGAAAAATAATTGTTAAAACATTGCCTTCTGGAACGAAGTTCACAACATTAGACGATGTTGAAAGAACACTTCATGAAGAAGATCTAATGATTTGTGACGAAAAAGGACCATTATGTATTGCCGGAGTTTTTGGCGGTAAAAATTCAGGTGTGTCAGAGCATACTACTTCTATTTTCCTTGAAAGTGCTTATTTTAATCCAGTGAGCATTCGTAAAACAGCCAAAAGACACCAATTGAATACCGACGCTTCTTTCCGTTTCGAAAGAGGAATCGACCCTACAATTACTGCCTATGCACTAAAGCGTGCAGCTTTGTTAATTCAAGAGGTAGCTGGTGGCGAAATCACATCTGATCTAATTGACGTTTACCAAAAGAAAATGGAAGATTTCTCCGTATTCTTAAACTTTGGGAATGTTGCTAAAATTATTGGACAAGAAATACCAAAAGATACTATTAAACAAATTTTAGTTTCATTAGACATTAAAGTGAATAGCTTTTCAGAAACTGGACTAGGTTTAACAATCCCTGCTTACCGTGTTGATGTACAAAGAGAAATTGACGTAATAGAAGAAATATTAAGAGTATACGGATACAACAACATCAGTTTTTCTAAGAAACTGAATGCGACCGTGTCTAATTCTCCTAGAAATGAAGATTATAAATTACAAAATATAGTTGCCACACAATTAAATTCTCAAGGATTTAATGAAATGATGGCCAATTCACTTACAACAGCCTCTTACATTGAACTTTCAGATATGCTGAAAGAAGAACACAATGTAACGATGTTGAATCCATTAAGTAATGATTTAGCAACATTGCGACAATCTTTATTGTTTTCTGGACTAGAAGCCATATCCTATAATATCAATCGCAGAAATAGTGATTTGAAATTATTTGAATTTGGAAAAACCTACCATAAATTTTTATCAGGTTTTGAAGAGCACAAACACCTAACATTATTTCTAACAGGAAATAGAAGTAAAGAAAGTTGGACTACAACACAAAAATCGTCTGATTTCTTTTTATTCAAAGGTTATGTAGATGCAGTTCTAGCTAGATTTGGAATTCAAAAAACACAAAATAGCCCCGCAACATCTGACGTATTTTCAGAAGGAATTGCAATTGGAGCTGGTCATAACGCGCTAGTTGAATTTGGAGTTGTAAAGAAATCAATCCTAAAACATTTTGGAATCAAGCAAGAAGTGTTTTATGCCGACTTTAATTGGGCTGTCATTATTAAAATGATATCCAATAAAATAAAATTTACGGAAATCCCAAAATACCCTGAAGTAAGAAGAGATTTAGCCTTGTTAGTAGACGAAAGCGTGACATACGACAGTATTTACACCATTGCAAAACAGAGTGAAAAAAACCTTTTAAAAGACGTTAATTTATTTGATGTTTATGAAGGAAGCAATTTACCTGAAGGTAAAAAGTCATATGCATTAAGTTTTATCATACAGGACAATGCAAAAACTTTGACCGATGCTCAAATTGATAAAATCATGGGGAAACTGCAAAAGAATTTTGAATCAGAACTAGGAGCTACTCTACGATAAACTGTTCTAATCAGCATAAGAAAAAGCCCAATTCTAACTTTTAGAATTGGGCTTTTTTATACAAAAAAAGTCCTGTAAAACACAGGACTTTTCAACTAACAAAAACCAACCTCTTAATTGAAATTATTGTTTTGGTAATACAACCGTATCTACCACGTGAATCACACCATTTGATTGATTTACATCAGCAATTGTTATTTGTGACATTGTACCATTTTCATCTGTAATGTATAATTTCTTAGCTTTCATCCAAGCCGTTAAAGTTCCACCGCTAACTGTTTTCAATTTAGCTTTTCCGTTTCCTGCTTTTATTGCTTTAGCTATATCAGCAGCATTCATTTTTCCTGCTACCACATGGTAGGTAAGAATCGTTTGCAACATTTTTATATTTTCAGGTTTTAATAACGTTTCTACTGTTCCCATAGGTAATTTAGCAAAAGCCGCATTTGTAGGTGCAAAAACTGTAAAAGGACCTTTTCCTTGTAGTGTTTCTACTAATCCAGCTGCTTTTACTGCAGCTACTAATGTGGTGTGGTCTTTTGAATTAACTGCATTTTCGATAATGTTTTTTGAAGGATACATCGCTGCTCCACCAACCATTACTGTTTTTTGAGCGAATGATGTTGCTCCAAATACTAATGCCATAAAGGCTACTGATAAAAATTTTCTAGTTCTCATAAATCTATTTATTAAGTTATATAAAAGCATTTACGCCACAAAAGCGGTTATGGTTTTAAAAAAAATAAACTATTACAGAAAATTTTCATAAACCTATGTTTTTCAAGTACTTAAAAAATAATAAAAATATACTTTAAACATAGACCATGTAGTTAACTAAAACCTGAATTTCATCTAGCTACATTTCATCTATCAATGCGTCATGCTAATTATCCAACGCAGCTAAAGTCCAATTGAAAATCAACTCGAAAGTGCAGAACCACACATTTATAAAAGCACAGTCCTAGCCCTGATAGCAATGAAAATCCTTTATGATTTTTCTTTAAAATCATAAAGATTGTAATGGATAGCAGGAAATAGCTCTAAAAAAAGGCATAAAAAAAGCCTCACATTACTGTGAGGCTCTCTTATTATAAGAAATAGTGAGAATTATTTTTTCTCAGACTTTTCCATTTTAGCTTTCAATGCA
>TARA_R110002126_G_scaffold187410_2_pt1 | contig 22780 bp, 20 predicted proteins | sample TARA_R110002126 | Tara Oceans TARA_R110002126 (sample SAMEA4397536) | marine metagenome | biome: Polar Biome; feature: [DCM] deep chlorophyll maximum layer (ENVO:01000326); material: water (ENVO:00002006), including particulate matter (ENVO:01000060) such as... | depth 30 m | reverse complement strand
AGAAGCCATCATTAGGCAAGTAATTTAAGATGCGTTTGCCCTGATCTGGTGTTGCGCTGGTGGGCTTAACATCATACTCTTCAAATACCACTCGATAATACTTTGTCAAAATAGACTCTAACCAGTTTCAATTAAAAGCTATAATGGACGTAATACCGCCCAATGCCAACCATAAACATTACACTTACGTTGTGTATTTAACGTTTTGTCCTTTGTTCTGAAGCAAATCAGCAAAATGTCGCATTGCTGAGAACAAGAAAGCAATTTTCTTTTTATGATGCTTAACATAGGTCGCCTCATCCCATACCTCACACATCAAAATTATATTGGTTTCAAGCTCATAGCCTCTTAGGCTCGAGATAGATTCTGACAATTGATCGCCTAAAATAAGCCGTAAAGTACTCATGGCAAAATGCTACCCCCATCCCAAGCAAAACATTGGCCCGTTTGCTCTGGTGTTAGATGCTCTAAAACATCTAATAACTTTCGCGTGGAATATTCGGGGGTAAAGAGTTTCTTACCTGGCACACGATTTTGAAATGGTTTTGATAAAGAACTATCAACAGTCCCCGGATGCAAGCCGACGATGATGGCTTGCTTATTCTGCCTACCAATTTCAATCGCGGCATTTTTAATAATCATATTGAGTGCTGATTTTGAGGCCCGATAAGCATACCAACCTCCCAGTTGATTATCCGATATGCTTCCAACACGCGCAGACAGTGCCGCAAATATTGATGACTTTTCTTTATTAAGTTTTGGTAAAAAATATTTGGCTATGAGAGCTGGGGCTATGGTGTTCACTTCAAATACATGATGAAAATTTTCTGAAGATAATTCTTTGAGCGATTTTTCCGGCATCATGTTGCCGTCATGTAAAATACCATTAGCAATAATAACTAAATCTAATGGTAGATATTTTGATGCCAATTCTGCTGCAGCAGCAATAGATTCCTCGCTGGAATAATCAATAGGATGAATGCCATACTGAGCCTTTCTAGAAAATGCGTAGAGACTGGCGTTTGGATATTTTTTTGATACGAGTGTTACAAAGGCGCTTCCAATCGCTCCAGAAGCACCAATAATTGCGATATTTTGTGGATTTAAACTCATAAAATACTCACGTTCATTGCATTTAAAATATTATAAGCAGAGATGGGCTTGATTGCAGCACTAAATGCAAAATGTGTGCGGGTTAATTACACCCTAGTTGAAAATGACGCACCAGCGTTTGACAGATCCTTTCGTGTCGAATTAAAATACACAAAAACTAAATTATGGTCTTGTTCAAGATGTTTTTAAAAAATCTCCTCAATAAATCTATCTATAATGGATTATCACAAACCCTGATGCGGCAAAGGGGGATTTTACGAAATACTGAAACGATTTCAGATGCATTCAGTCGAGTAATTAACGCAATATCTGAAGTTGATCAAAAATTATATGAGAAAAATAATTCTTTAAAATTCCAAAAAAAATTAACCGACTTGGTCTACAACGGAACCATCGTCTTAGGCACACCGATTTTGACCAATGCGGGTCGCCCAGCTCAAGTGACTTCTGCATGCACTGTTTTACCCATTCATGTGACTCAAGGCCAAGCAGATTACACACGTTTTGAAGCAGAATCACTCCAGATGTTAGGCCACGGACTGGGGACAGGCTACGATTTATCTCATGTACATGATCCGGTTGGTGCACTGAATACGCTAAACGATATCTTAAACAAAATGAACGCTCAGTTTATCGCGGATAAAAAGAGACCGGTTGCAAGCATGGCAACCTTACGTGCGGATCACCCCCATATTTTAGCGTTTATTCGTGCCAAAAAACATGCCGATTTTTCAACGTGGCGCTTTAATATTTCCGTTTTTTTAGATGACGCGTTAATGGTCGCTGCGGAGCAACAAAAACCTTGGCACTTAAAAGATCATGATGGCAACATCGTTGGTGAAATTAATGCGGCTCTCTTACTGCGAGAAGTTGCTGAAATTGCACATTATTGTGGTGAACCCGGTATTTTATTTAGAGATCGCCTTGAATACGATAATCCCACACCTAACTGGCGTTACCAAAGCACAGCTCCCTGTGCAGAGCTCGCAATGGCACCGGGCGATGCATGTCAATTTAGCTATTTAAACCTCTCGCATTTTGTACACTTAGGGTTGTTTGATCGCGCTAAATTTGCTGAATCGATTCAAATTTTAACGCGATTATTGGATAACTCCGTTGAATATACCTTAATGCAACAAAATGATGCCGAGGTTCATTTGCCTTTAGTTCGTGAAAAACGTCGTATTGGTGTGAGTATAACGGGATTTGCTGACTTGCTTATCAAACTAAATATACCTTACGATCATCCGCAAGCCATTATTTTAGCGCATCAAATATCAGAATTGCTGGACTTTAACTCTAAAAAAGCCTCGGTTACATTGGCTAAGTCGCATGGTCCATTCCCCTGTTTTAGTGAGAGTCGTTATCAAGACCATGATTGGGTCCGTCGAAAATCGTCCAAAACAACAGGTATTGTTTCAGCGAATGATTGGGAGCAACTGTATCAGGATATGGAACAACAAGGGCTTAGAAATGCCACCACAACGTCAATACCTCCCTCAGGTACGAGCAGTACCATCGCTAATATTTCGAAAAGTTTAGAGCCTCATTTTTCATTCAAAGGATTCAATGGCAAGGTGATTCCATTGATAGAAACAATTATTCAACATCATTTTCAAGGAAAAGAGCAAGCAGAACTGATGGCGCACGTCGCAGAACATGGGAATTTCCCTGAGCAAATATGTTTGGCATGGCCTTACCTGAAGACATCGTGTCAGATCAATCCATCGGCACATCTTGATATTCAACAAGCGTTTCAATGCTTTCTGGATGATTCCGTTTCTAAAACAATCAACATGCACAATAAAACCAAGGCTGATGATATCGAGGACATTATTTGGAGTTCGTATAAAAAAGGCCTTAAAGGTGTGGCAATATTCAGAGATAACTGCTTAGCAGAACGTCAAATACCACAACGTGCAAAACGATTTTTTGATCAAACATCTACGCCGCGTGATGACAAACATGATCATGATGAGGTTAAATTTACGACATAAAAATAAATTTGGCGGGCCAAGTTTTTTAGTGCCGCAGTTTTAAAACTGCTCCCAGGCGTGGAAACACCGTTTTTTTATCATGCTTCGATTACACCTGATTTAACGGTATTTTAATGTATTGAATTCCGGTAGAAGAAGGCGTTCCCAACCAACCCGCTCGCAAGTTCACCTGAATAGAAGGCAATAATAATCGAGGAAGCGGTTTATTCTCATCTTTTTTATTTCGCGCTAAAACATAATCCGCTCGACTCACCGCATCATGAATCATTTGATTTGTTTTCTTCTGCTCACCCACGGTTGATAAACATGCGGGCGCTTTTCCTTCGGGTGGATAATCATGACAGGTAAAAATTCTTGTCTCATGAGGTAGAGCGAGTATTTTTTGAATCGAATCATAGAGTTGCGCAGCACTTCCTCCAGGAAAATCTGCTCTCGCCGTGCCTACGTAAGGCATAAAAATCACATCACCTACAAAAACAGCATCCTCAATACAATAACAAACACAGGATGGGGTATGCCCCGGGGTCAACATCACACGAACGGATAGCTTGCCTAGATTAAATTCCTCGTTATCAGCAAACAAACCATCAAACTGACTTCCATCAACCGGCGTATCGTCTGATGTATCAAACAGAGGAACCCAATGATCGAGCACATGCTTTATGTTTTCCCCAACCCCTGTCTTTCCACCCAGGATTTTTTTCAAATAAGACGACGCGGTCAAATGATCCGCATGAACATGGGTTTCGAGTATCCACTCAACGGTTAGGTTATGCTTTTGAACGTAGGCTATTAACGCATCAGCTGATTGCGTGCTGGTTCTTCCTGTATTAGGTTCATAATTTAAAACCGGATCGATAATGGCGCAATGCTTTGTGTCAGAATCACTGACAATATACGTAAACGTCGCGGTTTCTTGATCAAAAAAATGTTGAATATCCATATTTTTCTATATCTCTTCGCGTTGATGCATGATGTGAACACCAAGATACAATTCTTAGTGCTTCAACACAATGACCCCAGCCTAATTGATGAACACAACTTTTAGATACGCCCCCTTTTATGTAAAATCGACGAAAATTATACATAGGCAAAACCAACATGAATATTCAACGTACGTTTGGTGTTGACGAGCTTGATGCACTCGTACAAAAGCATCGTATCGATGAGAAAAGTCCTGATGTAATCAATCATTCTGAAGATGATCGCCTAGAAACTGAACTTCAAAAACGCATCGAGCAGCTTAATATAAAAGCTGTTGCTCAAACAGAACGCTTCAAAACATGCCAAGAACGTTTACGATTCTATCAATCCACGCCAGATCAACACCTACCTGAGCAATCTTCTCAGCAATGCTCAAACACAAAGTTGCATCAATAAACCATACGTGTGATGATTTACTTAGTTTGTTTTGATTTGTTTGGATATAATAATCTCATAAAGGATAGTATTCATGAAAAACACATCTGAAGACACAACCCTCGACCGAGCAGAACTTAACGCGCGTTTACTCAACACCCCACTTGCGCACGAAACCAAATTAAATCTATTAAAAGAAGCGCTCGAAACAAACACCTATCGCATCAACAGCAACCGTATAGCTGAAGGCCTTTTAGAATACGCAAAAGAGCCATTTAAAATAGAAGAAATCGAGTTTGCTTAACGTAACAAAAAAACCTAAGTTATTGACTTTAATATAAATTTACTATATTAATCTTACGATATATTTTACAAAAATATTAAAGCTTGAATGAACGAACAACAAAAACAAGACTTTGTCGACGCCATCACCCTGAATAAATTACCTGACCTTCAAATCATTATTGATGAAAATAACGATTACCTGGAATGCATCCTCAATGACGCAGGATCGAATGCCCTTCATATGGCTGTTTATGATAATAATTTAGACATTATTCGATTATTACTGAATGCTTACGATTCAAACGCTTCAAACGCTTCAAACGCTTCAAACGCTTTTTATTTATCATCAGCGTATAACCAACGCAATGCATTCGGATACACCCCCCTCACGTTAGCCTTGCTATGCGAGCATTATGACGCAGCCAACCTCATCATTCATAAAGCACTCAACGACGACAATCACGATGCCGTCTTCGAGGTGATTACTTCTGCTGAACAAGCACTGGAGCTCATGGTATTAGACCCAAACATTGCAAAGCATATGCTAAACAATCCTAGATTAAAGCAGCTTATCTCAGGCATAAGCCATCATAATACAACGAACCCCACGGGTTTTTATAAATTTTCAGAACGACGACCTTCGTTTTATGCTGAAATTAATCAAGATACGGGCGAAGCTGATTTATTCCGGGAGCAACGTGTTCTAGGTCGAGGTATGCACGCGCATGTTCGCCTGTTTACCAACACACACGGAGCTTCTTTGGCTGTTAAAACGCCCCACACCCAAGCCCTAGGAACCTCTGAAGATTCTATTGTCGGTGCTATTATGGATTATCATCAAGAACATACCATTATGCGGCGTGCCTACAATAATCCAAGCGCAGGCAAGCTTTTTTATTTTGCAGAACGCAATACACGGAACGAGCTCGATGCCGAACTACGTAGTTTGATGCCTCACATCCATGGAGAGCAAGCTCAAACCTACCTACCACGCGTTGAGTCATCGCAGGAACTTGCGCGCATGATTTTAGCGATGACCGAAGCGCTCATGAGGCTTCATCAAAACAACATTATTCATGGGGACATCAAACTCGATAACATCATGATTGCCACATCGTCGGAGCCTACTGTCACGCTGGTTGATTTCGGACTCTCCTATTTACTGACCGATGCAGTCGCAACATGCTTCACACAAGAGAAAAGGATTCGATACATCGCACCCGAACGCTTTCATTACCCCCGGGAGCCCGCGCCCCATACCAACCAAGATGTGTATTCTTTTTCTTATAATTTAAAATATTATATTATGAACACACATCCCAAAGGTGCTGAGCTTAAAGAGTTATACCCTAGCATCGATGATTTTACGAGATATGGCCATAATAAAAACCCAGAGCTTAGACCAAGCCTTACATCATTACATGAAGCCCTATCACGCGACATACAATGGCATTGTGACGATGGTATTACAGTGCTGACAACGAGGATATAAGCAACTGAACGCGTTCACGATTGCGGAATACATTAATATCTAATTTGTAGGCCACATGCACGCGCCGCACACGTTTATTGGGCCAGGTCGCGAGGTCAATATTAAAAGCAATCGCGTCCAGTGCTTCACCCCCGCTTTCATGCATCAGCTGAAGTTTCAAGTGATTTTTACCGACGAGGCGCTGATCTAAAATCTCAAAAACATCATCAAATACAGGCTCAGGGAACAATTGCCCCCATGGTCCACCTTGTTGTAATTCTTTTGCGAAACTCAAGCCAAACGCATCTTTATCCAGTGATCCGTCACTGAGCACCGAGCCTTCGAGGGAAACACCCGCCAACTGCTTGTTCATTTCTTGCGTTAAACAATCTCGAAATAACTCAAAATTTGACGGCGACATACTCAAACCTGCAGCCATCGCATGTCCACCAAACTTAGTGATTAAGCCCGGGTTAGCCCGATCGATCGACGCCAAAACATCTCGAATATTCACACTGGGAATGGAGCGCGCAGAACCTTTAATTTCATCAGCACTCACGCACGCAAACGTAATCACAGGACGGTGATAACGTTCTTTGAGACGCCCCGCTAAAATACCAATCACGCCTTGGTGCCATGCTTTGTCCATTAAACACAATGCGACAGGCAGGGTCTCTTCGTGATATTTACCTAAATTTGATAATTTTTCGAGGGCTGCTAAAGCTTGAACCTGCATCTCGCCTTCAATTTTTCGACGTTCGACATTGAGCTCATCCAACTGCTGTGCAAGCTCACGCGCTTTCTCATCGGTTTCAGCTAACAAGCATTCAATACCACGCGACATATCATCTAGGCGCCCCGCAGCGTTAAGCCTAGGTGCCACGGCAAAACCTAAATCACTTTCACGTAAATAATGAATATCTCGCTTGGCAACTTCAGCCAAGGCACGAATACCTGGACGACACGCGCCGCTCCGTATCCGTCGCAAACCTTGCTCGACCATAATACGATTGTTTTGATCTAACCCCACCACATCGGCCACGGTGCCAAGTGCAACTAAATCAAGAAATTGCGCCATGTTGGGTTCAGGCACACCGCGTTCTTCAAACCATCCCGTACTGCGTAAATGCTGGCGTAAGGCAAGCATCACGTAAAAAATAACGCCAACACCGGCAATTGATTTACTTGGAAAATTATCACTCGGCTGATTGGGATTCACAATCGCAACCGCTTCAGGCAGTGTTTCTGCTGCCAAGTGATGATCCGTGACTAAAACATCGATGCCTGCGTCTCTTGCAGCTAAAACACCATCAAAACTCGCAATACCGTTATCGACCGTAATAATAAGATTCGGTTTACTTTTTGCAGCAACACCCACAAGTCCCGGTGTTAATCCGTACCCAAACGCAAAACGATTCGGCACAAGAAACGAAACATGTAGAGCGCCCATGGCACGCAAGGCAGACACAGCCAAAGCACTGGAGGTGGCACCATCGGCATCAAAATCACCGACAATTAAAATACGTTCTTGGTGACGCAACGCTTGTTCTAAACGTACAACCGCTTTGTCCATGCCGAGCAGAGAATCAAACGGCAACATGCCTTTGAGCTGTTTATCGAGTTCCGATTTTTGTTTGATACCACGGGACGCATAAATGCGCTGAAGCACCGGAGAGAATACAGCTAAATCATTAGGGATTTCTGGAATAGGCCGTCGTTTGATATTCATGATATATTCATACTTTTTTCTTGCTCCAAGGCCAAAAATTAGACCACATTCGTTTAGGTTTCGCAGCAGGCCATACCCATACACCGTTGACAGGATAATCCGCGCCCTCTTGCTTTCGACCACTAAAAAACATTTGGCTCTCGGTCATAAAACGTAACCAATATGGTGTGCTTTTTAAGCTTGCGAGCAAGGCGTGCATCGAACATTGTAGTACGCTATCTAAGGCTTCGGTTTGGGGAGGCTTCTGATGTTCACACAACAACAACCAGGTACCTGCATTGTAGTAATGCATCAGCATGTTATCTTCTGCTAAAAATTTTGCATACGCATCAAATAACTTTCGAGAAACTTCTTCTGTTAGATTAAGCGCATCACCACCGGCGACAATCGCCGCATTATTATGCGTCGCCTCCCAATGCACCGGAGACACCACAAGCCAGGCGCCAGGAAAATCGTTGGGTAAATTTTCATGCTTTTTTAATGCTTTTAAAACCGGATCCACACGCGCCACCTTCAATTTAATTTTAATCAAAAAAATATTTTTTTATTCCAACATCCCAAGGATAAACACGAATATCGTCAATGTTTTTTATGTATTGATCTCTACTGAAGCAAATGGCTTCACACGCCCCAAAATCATGCGCAAGTGTTTTTAATGTGGATAAATGACGCCGCTCCACCATGAGCGCGCTTTTTATTTCAATAAATAGCGTTTTTTTCCCGGGGCGCTCAACGACTAAATCAATTTCAGCATCATCTTTCGTTGCTAAATAAGAAAAACGATAATTGCGATGGCGGTAACTGGCTAATTGTATGCATTGGTTAATGATAAAGTGCTCAAAAGCTTCGCCAAAGGCTGATGTACTTTCCATCAGAGGGATTTCGACTAACCCCATCAATGCCCTTACCACCCCCGTATCAAAGAAATAAAATTTTGGCTTTTTGCTGAGACGTTTCCGAAATGAATGCTGGAATGGATGTAAATAATAACCGATTAACGTATCTTCCAAAATCGAAAAATAGTCTTGTACCGTATAAGAAGAAACACCGACATCCTGTGCTATGTTCGAAACATTCATCTTCTTGCCATTGCACTGTGCCGCCACTTCTAAAAAATGACGAAAGGGAGCTAAGTCACGAACATATTTTTCTGCCCACACCTCTTCTTTTAAATACAAGTTAACATAAGCTTCTAGAAAAAGTTGTTTTTCAAGATCACTGGTCAACTCAAATAATTTTGGCAACATCCCATATTGCAGAGCATGAGCAAGATTAAATTGCTCCCCAACCTCCAAGTACGTGAATGGGTAAAGATGATAAAGAAGAGCCCTTCCCGCCAATAAATTAGCACCTCCATGCCTTAATTTCTTAGCACTGGAACCGGTGAGAATAAATATTTTATCTGTCGTTTCTATTAAATCATGAACAATATCCAATAACTTCGGTAATTTTTGAATTTCATCAATAATCACATAACGCTGGCTATCTGGGAGTGCTCTCACAATTTCACCCAAAGCATCTGGATTCCGTGCAAAATGATTTTCACTTTTAGCTTCTAGTAAATTAATCATAAGCGCATGTTGAAGCCAAGGCAGCGATTTCAGTAAGGTTGTCTTTCCCACCCCACGCGCACCAAATAAAAAGGCGCTCTGTTTTTCGCTGAGTTGTATCAATCTTTCAAGCATAAACCACGCCATTTTCCTGGATGTTTTAATAAATTGTACGCCATTTTCTAAAATTATCAATAAAAATGGCGTTATATAGCGCTCACCAAATATCTTATGTTAATATCACACATTAAAATTTTCTGAATCATACAGGCAATCAAGCCCCATGGAAATTCAATTAGAAGCACGTGAACCCCATACCATCCAATCGTACAGTGACACAGCGGTTACTTTAAATCACGAGATATATGATAAGAGTATAATTATTAATCGCAACACGCTCATCACCGACTGGCCGGTCACTCAAGCTTCAGATTTGAATGCCCAATCACTTGATGCGCTGATTACATTAAAACCTGAGATTATTATCTTGGGCTCTCATGACCCCGATGCATTACGACGCCTGGATAATATTAGGCAACTTTGTGAACAAAAAATTGGTGTGGAATGCATGGATATTGGCGCTGCTTGCCGAACATTCAATGTCTTACTTAGCGAAGAACGTGATGTGGTTGTAGGCCTGATATTCTAAATAGATTAAACATAAAATACACAATAATTGCTTGCCAAATACCAACCTTGGTTTTATTATGCCCGAAGGAAAATATTTTTTAGCATTTTAATCTCAATGGAAATCACATCATGAAAAAAATTATCGCTGCAACCCTCGTTTCTATAGCCATCACGACTTTACCCTCTTGCGCTGTTGTTCAGGCAACCAAACAACCTGAAAAGAAAGACATGTCCGTCGTTCGAGTAGGCGCACATCGTTCAACCCTGATTGCTGAACTCGGAAAACCCGTTCATACAGAAATTCGAGGCAATGAAACCGTCGATGTTTTCAAGTTCGTTCAAGGCTACTCTAAACTCACCAAAGCCGCTCGAGCAGTCGGTCATGGAATTGCTGACGTCTCTACACTCTTTATCTGGGAAGCCGTTGGCACCCCGATCGAAGGCATGGCTAACGGCGAAGAAAACCAGCTCGAAGTACACTATAAAAATAACCGAGCCACCAAATTTATACCTCTTCGTGGAAAAGCTGTTCGCGCGGTAGGATAAAAAACTGTCAGGCCCACTTGCTAAAATGTGGGCTTGATTTTATTATGCGCGCAGGAAAATATTTTAAACATCACGTTTTATCACAAGGAAAATCCATGGACAGGAAAAAAACTGCACTTGCTCACGCACTCACTTTATTGATGTGCGCTTCATCAAACGCAATGCATGCTCATTCAATTACTATAAACTCAGCTAAGCTCAATGCGCTCTCTGCAAGCCTTGGGCAAAACAGAACCCTCATAGGCTCAGGCTACCTTGCAAATGCACGCTACCCGATGCAGCACTGCCTCAAAGATAGCGATGTGATTTTATCCAACATGCAAGCCGAGCTGTCCATCCAACAAACAACCAATATGGATGATTTGTCGAAACAACTCGATGTGGATATGTCGTCCAGTATTGGCTGGGGAAAATTTTCGGCGAGTGCCGCCGCAAAATATATTCGGGCGCTTCAAAATAATACTCACGCCCTTCATTTTACTTACTTGAACACCATCTCCACCGATGCAGAATTTAATTTTGGTGAGCTGTATGGCGAAGATGCACTCAATCCGACCGGCCTTGCCTTGTTTCGCCAAGGCGTTGATGAGTTTATTGCGACCTGCGGTGACACCTACGTCGATAAAACCCGGCTCGGAGCAACCCTTGCCGTCACCCTTCAAGTGAACTTTAAGACCCAACTTCAGAAAAGCCAATTTGAAGCATCCTTCAAAGGTAAAATTGATAACCTTTCAGAAACTTACATCAGTCTCAACCGTGCACTTCAAGAGAGTGGCTCATCGGCTTCTATTGAGATTCTAGCGTTTCAAATGGGTGGACAACCGATGTACCTCAACTCCGTCCTCGGAGCAAACAAAGACGGGCATCACGTTGTACACTGCACAACCAGCCAAAATGATCATTGCATCAATATCTTAGACGATATCACCGCTTACGCTCAAGCGTCTGGCGCATGGGAAAAAACGGGTTTTACAAAACAGATTCAATTAGATGAGACAACCTTACGTGCCGAAAGTCTTCACCCCATCGAATCGTCCTATGCACGATTATCCTCTTATCGTAACTTCGGCATTCCAATCCCAAAAAAAACGATTTCATCAGAAGCGATTGATGCTCGAAAAAAATTAAATGATTTATACGATCAAAATGAAGAGAATCTTTCATTTTCAGAAGCAATTTTACACGCAGCGCCTTTCCAAATGCTTGAGCATTCAACTCAACTTGAATTAAAAAAAATCTCATCCATGCTGAAAGCTGACACCAATACCATTCAATCGCCCGAAGCGATCGAGTGCTTTTTACCCGAAACTCAAGAGAGTTGCCCTCACATCGTCGGTAATATTGAAAAACGACTCCACACGCCAGATGTAACGAAGTTGAATAAATTAAGGGGGGCTTATTATGTTAATATTAATGAAAGGTGGCCACTTTTATTTATTAAAGAAGTAAATCATACAACTTCGGGAATGAAAATATATAGCACTGATATTAATCGAGGTGGTGCTCCGACGCATGATTTAAACCTTATTTTTAACCCTAATCTACGCATTGTTGCACCACGTGGTGGTTACTCAGTTTATGATTCAAATAACAAGCAAATTAGGTATTATTTAGACTATTACGGGGAAGAAGATTGGCTTCGACAAGATGCCTCAGGCCTCGGCTATTATGGAAAAATTCCTTGGAATACATGTATTAATGGTATCTGTTCAAAAACATATAATAGCATGTATGTTGTTCCTTTCTAAAAAATATGACAGCCCTTCCTACCACCTAACAACTTGTTAAATAGCCCTGGGGGTAGAAAAGATAGTTAACATGATTTATTTAAATTAATAAGGAAAAATTCATGGACAGAAAAAAAATTGCTTTCGCCGGTACGCTTTCTCTTTTAATAGGGTGCCCACAGAGTCATGCTCATTCGATTACCATGAGCTCAGCAAAAATCAATGCTCTCTCAGCTAACCCAGAGAAAAACAAAACACTCATCGGCTCAGGTTACCTTGCTAATGCGCGCTACCCCATGCAGCATTGCCTCAAAGACAGCGATGTGATTCTCTCAAACATGCAGACCAGACTATCATTCCAAGAAAGAACCGACCTGGCTGATCTAGCTCAACAACTCAATGTTGACATGTCTTCAAATGCTGGCTGGGAAAAATTTTCCATGAGTGCTGCCTTAAAATACATTCGCGCACTTCAAAACAATACCCACTCCCTTCATTTCACTTACCTCAACACCATCTCCACCGATGCAAAGTTTAATTTTGGTGAACTGTATGGCGAAGATGCACTCAATTCAACAGGACTTGCCTTGTTTCGTGAAGGTGTTGATGAGTTTATTGCGACGTGCGGTGACACCTACGTCGATAAAACCCGGCTCGGAGCAACCCTTGCTGTAACCCTTCAAGTGAACTTTAGAACCCAACTTCAGAAAAGCCAATTTGAAGCATTCTTCAAAGGTAAAATTGACAACCTTTCAGAAACCTACATCAGTATCAACCAAGCACTGCAAGAAAGTGGCTCCTCCGCTTCCATTGAAATTCTTGCTTTTCAAATGGGAGGGCAACCGATGTACCTTAACTCCGCCCTCGGAGCGAACAAAGATGGGCATCACGTTGTACACTGTACAACAAGCCAAAATAATCATTGCATTAATATTTTAGACGATGTAACCGCTTACGCTCAAGCTTCAGGAGCATGGGAAAAAACGGGCTTTATAAAACAAATTCAATTAGATGAGACGACCTTACGCGCCGAAAGCCTTCACCCTATCGAATCATCCTATGCACGGTTATCCTCTTATCGTAATTTAGGTATTCCCATCCCGAAAAAAACCATTTCATCCAAAGCGATTGCTGCTCGAAAACAATTAAACATGTTATATGACCAAAATGAAGTGAACGCTTCATTCTCAGAAGCTATTATACACTCAGCACCCTTCCCGTTACTTGAGCAATCAACCCAACTCGAACTGAAACGATTGACATCGATGCTGGAATCAGACTCGAGCACAATCCAGTCTTCGGAAGTACTCGAATGCTTTTTGCCAGAAACTCAAGAGAGTTGCCCTCAAATTGTCGACAACATTAAAAAACAACTTCACTCTCCAGATGTAACAAAGTTAAATCTTCTTCATGAAGCTTATTATGTCAATATTAATCACCGATCTCCGCGTGTATTTATAGAAAATACAACAACAAATCCTAACAATGAAATGCAAATTTATGGCATAGATATTAACCCAACAGAGATAGAAACACACAATCTCGGGATTATCTTTAATCCAAACATTCATGTTCTTGCACTTCGCGGTGGTTACTCTAGCTACGATATAAACTACACTCAAACGAGATACAATCTAGCCGACTATGGGGAAGAAGATTGGCTTCACCAAGATACCTCTGGATTAAGTTATTTTGGTAAGATTCCTTGGAATACATGTATAAACAGCGTGTGCTCCAAAGTTTACAACACGATGTATGTTCTTCCTTTCTAATCTATTTGTGCGAATTAAGTGTGATAGGCCGCACCTAATTCGCACTGGCTATATACATCACTAGTAGCGGATACGCAGCCTATGAACCTGCCCCACCGACTTGCTTGTTACAAATGACGCTTTTAATTGTAAAACTTATTGGGCCAAAAAATTTAACCTTATTGCACGTAGACATTAACACCACCGACTCTTTACTGTTGCTCTTCACTTTTCTGGGGCTATATAAAAAACGAAGCTGTTACAAGCTAATCAAGCTATTTAGGGCATCATAAATTTCGTCTCATTTCCCCTAGCACGCTCCGGCAAGATCAATTCACAAGAGACTCACTACCTCGTGAAAGATTCCGGGACTTCCAAGTCCCCGAAATCAACTCGCTAACGTGAGCAGTGTTTTGGCCTCGACTGTCCTGCGTTCGACATTTTTTCGCTACGCGACAGGAAAAATGTCTACCACAATGATTCTACGCCCTCTAAAGATTTTGTTAACATCCCTCCGGGCTGATTAAAAAAATCTCGGGCTATCTCGGACTACACGCCTCGGCTTTCAGCCTTCCATGGCGTGCAGCGAATGAAAACGACAGTGGACTACTATCTTTAAATCAGGTATTTTTAAAAAAATTATTAAACTAAACTTTAAAAGGATAAAATTTGATAACTCATCAGCTTTTAAAACCAATCAAGAACTTACTCCGACCAGCAAAGAACTTTTTTATCCATAAAGAACACAAAGACAAGGAAAAACTTGCACAGAAAGATCTAATTCTTAGCATGCTTGAATACTTCCATTATGAAATCAGCGACCTCCGTTCAAAAACACGTCATTTATTAGCCAATGATCAAATATCACTACCTTTGCTAAGCCAAACATACGAAAGTTTTAACTATCAATGGAATAAGTTAAACCATGGAGCAAATTTAATTAGTGATGAAACATTTAAAAAAAATGTAACGCAACAGATCATTGACTATACTGGCTTAACCAAAAATTGGTTTATCCAAAAAGAAGTGCTAGATGCTGGATGCGGTCAAGGTCGCTTTTCATATGGTTTTAGCTTACTCAAAACATCGCTAACTGCCATTGATCAATCGAGCCATGCCGTAGCACACACTCAAAAAATATTAAACGAAATTTCATCTGAGGCGATAGTAAAACAAGTGGATCTACTTAAACAAAGCACAATAAAAAATAGCTTTGACTTGGTTTGGTCATATGGGGTACTTCATCATACGGGTAATACTTACCAAGCTTTTAAAAATATAGTTAAACTAGTTAAACCCGAAGGCTACTTATTTATTATGCTGTATGGTGAACCCCAATTAAATAATACTGGAAGTTTCCAAGAACAAGCTGAGTATGGTCGACTAAGACACATAACACGTAATCTGACGTATGAACAAAAAGTTGAATTGCTTTCAAAAGAAAAATCAGAAGAATCGCTACATGGTTGGTTCGATGCAATATCCCCTACCATTAATGATACTTATTCATTAGAAGAAATTAAAGTATGGCTATTGTCATCCGGATTTGAAAATATTAAGGTCACCTCAACGTCAACGAATCACCACCTCGTTGCACAAAAAAAATGGTAATATCATCGTTGGGTGCACTATCTAAAATTGAGTATTTACTCCACTTAAATACCCAATTTTAGATATAAGAAAACTTCATCAAGACTTAATGCACAATCATGAGAAAGTTTAATTTTATTGATTTAACCCAATGAAAAAAAGGTATATACTGCCCAGCATACTAAAGTCGAAATATAAAAAAAATACACTATAAAAATGTTCCTAGGAGGTCACTTGAGCTCAATTGTTTTGGAAGAATTAAAATCACTAAGAACACATTGGCAAATGTGGTTTCTTCTTGGTAGTCAGGATATAAAACTACGTTATCGTCGCTCAACAATCGGACCGTTTTGGCTCACGATCAGTACAGCAGTGACTATTTATAGTATGGGGTTTTTATATTCTTATTTATTTCGCGTTAATGTACATGACTATTTTCCTTACCTTGCCTCAGGCATTATTAGTTGGACATTTATAGCGACGCTACTGCAAGAAAGTAGCTCCGTGCTTGTGGAGTCGGTGACTTATATAAAAAATCAATCCTGTTATATGTCTATATTTGTCATGCGATTGATTCTCCGTAACTGTATAGTATTTTCACATAATATCCTTGTTTTTATACCGATCATGCTTTTCTTTAAACTTGAACTAAACTGGCATTATTTTTTAATGATCCCAGGCCTTATTATTCTTTGCATTAATGCATTTGCATGGGGTGGTGTCATTGCAATAGCAGGTACAAGGTATAGGGATTTTGAGCAGATTGTTAAAAGCTTAATCCAGATTGTTTTTTTTGTTACCCCTGTTATGTGGCTCCCTAGTCTTTTGCCTGAAAAATATCACTGGATAATCGACTACAATCCTTTTACTCAATACTTAACAATCATTCGCAACCCCATGCTAGGCCAGACCATTAGCTTGCATGCGCTTATTTCTGTAGGGACGCTTTCTTTATTAGGCCTGGGGTTGTTTGCCGTATGCATGCATAAATATAAACATCGTATTGTTTTTTGGTTATAGGTCGCTAACTTATGTCTTCCATTGAATTGAACAACGTCTGCCTGGATTATATTTTAAAAACAGGTACAGACTCATTCAAACAAACCGTGCTTTCCATGTTAAAACGTTCAAAAAATGCTAACAAATCTAGCATTAATAACTCAACGTTTCAGGCATTAAGCAACATCAACTTGAAAATAAGCAAAGGTGATCGCGTTGGACTTTTAGGACGAAATGGTGCAGGGAAAAGCACCTTGCTTCGTGTAATGGCTAAAATTTATACTCCAACAGAAGGTTTCATGCATGTAAATGGTGCTATATCTAACTTGTTTGACGTTAATTTAGGAATTAATGTTGAGGCAACAGGGTATGAAAATATTATTAATTTAGGCATCATGAGAGGCTGGTCAAAACAAGACGCTTATAGCATCGTCGGTGATATTGAATTATTTACCGAGTTAGGTGATTTTTTAAACAAACCAGTGTGTACCTATTCTACAGGCATGCAAATGAAATTAGCATTTTCTGTAGCAACAGCTCGACCACCTGAAATTGTTCTTATTGACGAGATTATTGGGGCTGGTGATGCGCATTTCATGAAGAAAGCAACACGTCGCATTGAAAACATGGTTGATAGAAGTCATATTCTTGTGTTGACCAGTCATTCAAACGAAATTATTCGAAATTTTTGCAATAAAGTATGTGTGCTACAAAATGGGAAGCTCATTTATTCGGGTGATGTAGAATCAGGCATTCAATTTTACGAAGATACGCTTAATTAAAAAGGCACATGTAATCATGAGCTAACACTTGATAGTCATACTTGAGTTCTACCGCTCGCTTACCACGGGCACCTATGGCTAAGCGCTGCTCATCAGAAAGCTCATGCATCTGCAAGATAGCATTCATAATAGCTACAGGGTTCGCAGCTTCACATCGTACGCCGCATCCCAAACGCTCAATCATGCTATCCGGTGCACCACCCGATTCAATAATCGGTGTCTCAGACATCATGTAGTCAAATATTTTATTGGGGCTCACACCATACTGATATAAATCAACCGCATTCCAACCAAGATAAAGCACATCCATCTGCTTCAAAAATCCAGGCACTTCATGTTTAGCAATACCGTTAAAAAAAGTAATGTTTGCTAAATTTTCATGTGCGGCATGCGCTTCTAAATCAGCTTTTAACCCACCCTCGCCAAGTAAAAATAAATGGATGTTATACTGCTGGTCAGCTAAATGCTTCATCGCTGAAATCAAATGTTTCAACGCATTCGGCTCACCTAATGCACCGGCATACCCCATCAAAAATGCACCCGTTTGTTTAACAGCTTGAATACGGTCATCCATTGCTTCGGGTAGCTTTTCAGGCAACCTAAACATACCTGGATTGGTCCCGTTCGGAATCACATGAAATCGTTCGGGCGCTAAGCCTTTGCTTTGCATGTAAGGCAATGCCTTGTCTAATAACGACACAACAGCATCAGCACGTTGATAGGCACGCTTCTCAAGCGATGCAATCCAAAGTGCTAAAGGATGCAGGGGATGCAGTTTAGCTAGTTGTATCAACGAAAGAGGCCATAAATCACGCACTTCAAAAATCAGCATTGCGCCATGCTTCTTCGCAAGCTTCTCAAGTGTTTTAAAATGAAAGGGATGTGCTGATGATACAATAATCACATCCGGTTTACCGGTCAGCTTCATGATGTTTTTTTTCTGAGTGCGAAATTTAAACGCATACTGAAGCATGTTCATTAAACGGCTCAAGCCGTTTTCACGGTAAGCGCGCGTTTTTAATAATATAAACGGGACATTTTCTATAAGTTTTTGCTTAATCGCTTCCCGTTGAGGTTCGGATGCTTGTTTTAGATGATGATGGCTCGCGCCAATCACATACGCTTTGTGTCCTGCTTGATTAAACGCCTGGGTAAAATAATACGGCCGATAGGACATGCCAAGCGACGGTGAACCTGCATAATGATGGCAGTACCAAATAACTTTGCTCTTCATGCTTTCACCTAGAGTTTCTCCGCTAACCACAAAGCCGTGGTAAGTTCAGCAAAACGATGTTCTGATTTTTCAAGCTGAGCTGGACTAAAATAATCACATGGCTTTTCTGTGATAAACGCCTCGAGCACAGGGGTGACTTTTTGGATATGTTCACGCAACTCAAGCCCGAGTGTTTTACGTATGGCTTGGTTTTGAGTGACATCAAATCCACGTTTATAGCGTGCTTTACAAATTTGGGCCGGCACCTGTTTATCCAGTATTTTACGAAGTATCCATTTACCGTAGCCTTTGTTTAATTTTTCTCGTATAGGCAATGCACAAGCGAGCTCTACCACACGATAATCCATAAAAGGCAATCGTGTTTCAATGCTATGCGCCATCGAATTACGATCTTCATAACGTAACAGCGTCGGCAAGCTAAATTGTAAAATATCCGCGATTTGGCGGTCACGGACATCGCCTGAAGCGCCAACCTGAAGTGAGGCCATGTCACCAGGTAGGTTTAGGCCCACCGCGCGGCCTGAAGCTTGTGTGTATCGCACACTGTTTTTCAAAAAAGTCGCCATCTGCCGTTTTTCCGCCCACAACATTTGACCAAGACCTAAACCAAACGAAGCAGCCGATGTCCATTCACGCGCTTGGAGCAATGCTTTGAGATAAAAGAACTGATATTTTCGATAACCAAGAAACGCTTCATCACCACCTTGGCCACCTAAAATAACTTTGAACCCGGCATCTTTAATTTTTTTGTAGAGCAGGTGCTGTGCCATCACACTTAAGCTTGGAAACGGTGCATCTTGATGATGTAATGTTTGCCAAAACGCATCACCCCACTCATCGGCTTTAGGTGCAATAAAATGTAATTTGATATCGTGCTGAGAAGCGACTTGTTGAGCAAGAAACCCCTCCGACTGCTTGTCTTGTAGCGAGCCAAAACAAAACGCCTCAAGATGGGCTTGTTGCTCTTTGGATATGACCGCAATACCTGACGAATCCAGCCCACCGCTCATGGCAACGGCAACCGGTACATCCGCTCGTAGACGCAGTTTATTCGCGTCATACAATAACCGACGCACTTCATCTTCAAGTTGATGCGCTGTAAAGCCTTGAATCGCTTCGCCTGCAGATGCCACGCGTGCTTTCAAATCATAATAACGTATAATATTAGGTTTTAGCTTTGTTTCTAGTAAATTAAATTGGAGCACATGCCCGGCTGGAACGGCATGGAGATTTTTATACGCCGTTCGAGAACTTGCATCTTCATAGACCCCATACTGAAGGCCTTGTTTTAAATACATAAAATCAGGTAATAAACCGCAATGCTTCGCAACAGGCGCACTGGTCGACGAAAAGATAAGGCGTTGATTGTCGAGATAATAATACAGGGGCTTTACACCAAAGCGATCTCGACCCAGCAATAACGTATTGTCTCGTGTATCAAAATATGCAAACGCAAACATGCCATTACATCGCTGAATACCGTCAATTCCCCAATGATGAAGTACGTGAAACAGCACCTCGGTATCAGAAGTTGTTTGAAAACATACGCCTTCGCGCTCGAGCTCTATTTTTAATTCTCGATAATTATAAATTTCACCATTAAAAACCAAATATCCCGAACGCGATGCATTCTTAAACGGCTGGTTGGCTTCATCGGATAAGCAAATAATTTTTAGACGATTATGGCCTAGCTGCAATATTTTACCATGCGGTAATAGATGCGTTTCTGAACCAACAAAATCGGGGCCGCGATGCATTTGAGATGCTAAGAAATCATCAATCGGAATATCAAAATTATAACTACCGACTATGCCGCACATGCTTCGTAAACCTTTTTTGTTAACGTCGCGACGAATTTAGGATCATGCCATTTTTCAACAAATGCTTTCGAACGTGCGCCTTGTTCTATAAGCATGTCTCGGTCGGAGATGATGTGTTCAAGCACCTCTGAAATATTATTTTTTGTCATGTTTAAAACAGGAATATCTTGTGCAAAACCAGGAGGCAAAAATTTCAAATCATCTGGATTAATATACGCCGCAACAGGAATACCCATTTTCATCACCTCAACCGCTAAGCCACCGTACCAACCTATTAAAAGCTGATCAATCACTAAATCCGCCGTTTTATAGACCTCTAAGGCCTCTTCGTAAGGCATGTTTTCGACGAGTTTAAAGCTAATTTTATTAGGGAATTTTTTCTGCAATGCTTCGACCGCTTCAATCACATACGCACTACCTTTGGCAACACGCTGTGTGGGCGCATGAACAATTGTAATTTCATCATGTTCAAAAAACGCACTTGATTTGGGTTGAATCGCATCAAAATTAGGGATGGTGTAAGGCAAAAACGAAGATTTATCTTCCGGGAGAAAATGTAATAAATCCGGATTCAATGCAAAGGCGTGGTCACAATAGGACATCATTTTATTAATGGCGCGTCGCCTTCGGTCATCACGCTTGCCTGAGTTACAAATACCGTCATGACAACCGTCATATAAACATGCTGCGTGCTGAGGCGTTCCTGTTCCTGACTTTATTCGCTCGATGGTTCCGTATTTCTGCCGTGCATCACACCCTTGGTAGGTCACCACTTTAATTGCTTTTTTGCTATAAAACGGTAAATCTGCAAGATTTAAACCCAAACTTAAATAATGAATAAGACTGGAGCCAAAATTAAAATGATACACATCATAAGCCGTACGTGTTTTAAAAAAAACGCGAACGCGATGATAGAGCTGGCTTAAAATCGTGTTTTTTGCGGGCATAATCAAGTCGCTAGGAAAGTCATACACTGATTTTCCTATGGATAATGCTTTTGCATCCAAGCCCAATTGGCGCTCGCCTTGAGCAAGACCAAAGGCATTTCCTGCAACGTTCGAAGGCAGATGCAACACTTTCATGCTTTTTTCTCTAGCAATGGATGATAAAAATTAATTAAGTCCACATCTTCGTTGTTAAAGCATATTTTTTGATAAATTGCTTCAAACATATCAGCTGTAGCAGTATATGAATGCCGATGCTCTACGTAGGCTCGTGATGCCTTACCAATCGTGTCCCAAGTTTCTCGCCTGTCTATAAGCTGCGTTAATACATCATAAATCGTATCTGGACTTGCGCTAATGATGGGGCATTCGTTGAGATAAGAAAAGCGACGGAACAAGTCATATTCAGGACTATTATCTAATGCACTGATCACTATTTTTCCAAACGCAAGACCTTCGAGTGCCGCTTGAGCATAACCAAAGATAAGTTGATCAACATAAATATCACAAGCTTTAATGCGTGCCAAAGCTTCTTCATTAGACACAGCCTCAATAATATCCAACTGAACATCAAAACCAGCTTCAACTAAACGCTTCACGGCATCAATTAAAAATACTGTGCCTTTCACACCGCGATGATTACACGCATGTGCAATGCGTACTGGGCCGCTTCTTTTAGTCTCCGGATACACAGGTAGAAACCGCTCCGTATCCACGGGGTAACACGTCAGGGGCAAAATATCCCAGCGCGGTAAATTAATGCAATGCACTAAACACGCAATCACAATATCTGCTGAAGCCGTCATACGTCTTATTTTTTTCTGAAGCATCGCCGCCGTATTGCCAAATCGACTGTACTCAATCATCAAGCCGTGACGCCATAACACATTAGGAATCAAATCATAGACAAACGCATCACTACCGTACGGCAGCAACACTATTTTTTTGCGACAAAGTTTGAGTATGCTCAGTTCGAGCCTTGAAAATAATGTATGCCTCAGCAAGCCTCCATCAAAATAATAATGGAACACATCGTATGTCCAAAGCGCGTGCATGAAAAAACAATAGGCCATCAAATTACCTAAGCACAACTTAATAAGCTTGGGATAAGCACCCTCAGGTGATAACACCAGATCAAACGTATCTCTCGGGTAAATTGACGACTCCCCCACAACAGCCGTATCACTCACATAGCCTCGCTCTTTAAGTGAACGGGCCATATACGCAATCGAAATAATAGGTGTCACACCAAA
>TARA_R110002126_G_scaffold177475_3_pt1 | contig 22798 bp, 17 predicted proteins | sample TARA_R110002126 | Tara Oceans TARA_R110002126 (sample SAMEA4397536) | marine metagenome | biome: Polar Biome; feature: [DCM] deep chlorophyll maximum layer (ENVO:01000326); material: water (ENVO:00002006), including particulate matter (ENVO:01000060) such as... | depth 30 m | reverse complement strand
ATTATCCATTTAGTGAATATATCATTCATTTTTATTTTTTTACCGAAAGATTGTATACTGAAGCAAAAAAGAAAGGTATAAAGGATTTATTCTTTTTGGCACGTGAAGGTCATTATTTGAAGCATTTATTTGATGCTTATCAGAAATTTAATGGAATAAGTTCAGAGAATCAAATAAACACACATTATTTCAAAGCTTCAAGGCATTCTGCTAAACAAGTTTCTCTAAAACCTATTGAAAATGAAAAATTTGCTCCTATAAAAAAGAACTATGATGTCATGACAACTGCCCAATTTCTGGAATCTTTTAATATTGAAGAAAAGGAAATATTAACAATTGCTTCGGAAATCGGTGTATATAAAGATGAAGAAATTGAAAATTTCAGTGCATCGGACGTTGTTATAAAGTTACGAGCTAATGACGCTTTTAAAGAAGCTTATGAGTTACATAGGGTAGGGCAGCGCGATGCTTTTAATAATTATTTAAATTCATTTAACGTTGATTTTAAGGCAGATGGTATGGCTTTAGTTGATGTGGGTTGGGGAGGTACCATGCAAGAATGCATTTACCAATACTTAAATTGCGAAGTACCGGTTACCGGATATTACATAGGCTTGCGCGAAATTTATACTATAGAAAGTAAAACAAAAAGATACGGTCTAAATTTTACGGTTTATCCTAAAAAAGGTTATTCTGACCATATTCTTCAAGCGAATGGTCAATTGTATGAACAATTATTGGCAGCCCCACACGGAAGTACCTTAGGTTATAAGAATAATCCCGAATCTCCTACTATAGAATACCATGAGCCTAATGAAAAAAGGGTGTTTGATGAATTTATATCGCCTATTCAAAAGTTTATGGATACCCAATTCGATGATTTGATGAAATCATTAAATGGACTAACCTATTCTGATCCTATGGTTCAGAATTACATAACAGGACTTGCGTTGAGGTTGGGATTGTTTGCCAATAGGAAGAAGTTGAAATTTATACAATTAATCTCTAAAGGGTTTTATCAAAATGTTGGGGGAAATAAAGTAGGTATGGTTTATGATCCAAGTCAATTGTCTCAATCCAAAATACAGCTATTAAAAGAATTTATTTGGAGCCCGGAAAAGACATTTAGATACTTGGTAAAGGTTAAACCATTATTATATGATAAAAAAATGGCTTGGATGGGGTGGACAGTGAGTAGTTCGTACTATTATATTAAATTTAATAGATACCTAAAAAATAGAATGTTTACTAAAGATCTAATTAGTTAGATATCACAAAAAATAAACCGTGTTGTTATTCTACAATGCGGTTTTTTGATTCCAATACCTATTATACGACACTTACTTCATTAAATGACCGTATTAAGCTTTCTGGTGAGTTTAGTGCGTTGTAACAACTGTTAGGGTGTATGTTTAACCCATTATCAATAAGACCAACAGTATGCCAACCTAAATACGCAGGTGTTATAAAGTCTTTTTTAAAATTATCTCCAAAATAATAATATTTCGAAACCTTTAAATCTTTCTCTATTAATTTGAAGTTTCTTTTACTAGGTTTTTCCGTACCAACACTTTCGGAAATAATACAGCAATCAATAAGGTTCCATATACCTAACGCCTTTAATTTATTGGATTGTGTAACGGTTCTGCCGTCAGTAACAATACCAATTTTCCCCTGTCTTTTCTTAATGCCTTTTAGAAGTTCCAAAATGCCAGGAAAAGGTTTAATTGTAGGAAAATGATTCCTATACTGAAATATTAAATGGTCTATTGAAACATCGTATTTTTCAGCTAAATATACAAAGGGATTATCACCATTTCTATAAATTGAAAATACATGATTATAGAGAATTTCAGTATCTTTTTCAGTAAGCTCTGAACAAATATACCAATAGGCAGATTTTAAATATTCTATTTCATTATATAAGGTATCATCTAAATCAAATACCAAAGCTGTAGTTGTATCAATCTTTATATCCATGCACTAAAACTTCACCGTCATATCGAAGCATAAGTAAATCTTCTTTCCAATCATCGAAATAACCTGTTAATTCTTCTCCTAGTAAGTATTCTTGTAAAATCCATTTTACATAGTTTGCACCAGCACTATGCGTTAAAGGGTAGCCGCCTCCAAATCTAGGATTTACTTCAATACCGTAAATATTTTTAGATTCTTTGTGCATAAAAAACTGAACCGTTAAGCAGCCTCTAATGCCATCTAGGTGTCCAAGTTGTTTTTTAATAAAGGGTACTAATTCATTCTTTTTGGTAATTCCCTTATTTACTTCACCGGCTCTTACATACAGGCGCTGTCTTGGTACAGCACATCTTAAATGACCATTTTTAGTATAATAAAGGTCACATGTGAATTCATCATAAAGGTCATGGTCCAAGTATTCCAAGAACATCAATTTTTTGTTTTCATAATGATATTCGGTCAATTCATCCTTATTCTTAATGACGAAGTTGTCAATACTGCTACTACCGTCGTAGGGTTTAATATAAAGTGGTAACTGAAAAGTATTTTTACAATATTCATCCGCTACATTAACCCCTTTAGATTCAAAAAAATCATGGATCATTCGTTTATCCCTACATTTCGCAACAAAATCTTCATTGGGTACCACTACGGTTATTCCATTCTTTTTTAATAATTCTTTATGCTGTGACAATGGTAATAAAGAGGGGTCTATAGTAGGTATAATTAATTTAATGCCTAAGTTGGTACACTTTTCTATTAATAACGAAATATATTCATTATCACTTGCTTTAGGCATTGTAAAACTTCCGTCGGCAACTCTACATGCAGCTGATAGTTTAGGGTTCATGTCTGATCCATAAACTTTTGCATTGGGGAAAATAGACTTCAATTCATTTTTAAAAAATTTAGCTAAGGATACTCTCCTGCCTATTGAAGTAATTAATATATTGTTCATTTAAAGAATTATGTTGGCTGATATATTAGTGTAACTTACTGAAAAGTTTTAATGATTGTTTTAAGTTAACTTTAACAGTTGGTCAAAAATAACGTTTATTTTAAGAAGTAAGCGTATAATCTTTTCTTTCAATGTCCAAATCGGCCATATAGGAACTCTGATCTAATTCCACATCAGAAGTTTGGAATACTTTAATTAATGTTTTGTAAAAAATTTGCACATCTTGTTTAAAGCTTAAATTCTTAACATAATAAATGTCTTTCCTAAATTTTTCATCCCAACTCATATAATTTCGCCCAGTAACTTGGGCTAATCCTGTAATGCCTGGGCGTACGGAAAATCGTATTCGTTCTTCGGGCTTATAATAGGGTAGGTATTTAACAAGTAATGGTCTTGGCCCTATAAGACTCATATCCCCGATTAAAACGTTGAACAATTGTGGCAGTTCATCTATTGATGTTTTCCTTATGAAGATTCCAAGTGGAGTTAACCTTTCAGTATCACTCAAAAGTGCTCCATTTTCATCCTTTTTATTGTTCATGGTCTTGAATTTGAAAACTTTGAAGATTTTTTCGTTTTTGCCTGGTCTACTTTGTGTAAAAAATGGGGTGTCCTTAAAGTCTAAAGCCAAAATTAAAGCTACTACTAGTAAAATTGGAGATAATACCAGTAGACCAAATAAGGAAAGAACAATATCAAATAATCGTTTTAAATATATATACATGATTAAGGGAGCTATTTTAATTAAAATTTGACTGTATTCACTACTTTTGCAAATTGTTTACATAGTAGTGTTTTGTCATAAACGGTTTCTGCAAGTTTTCTCGAGTTTTTGCCCATTACTTTTAGGTTTTCTTGATTTTGCGAAAGTAAAGTCAATTTATCTGCAAAGTCTTGAGGAGATTCTGGATCTACAAATATTCCACATTTATTATTTTCAACTAAATCTTTTGTCCAACCGGCGGAATTAACAATGATTGGTTTCTCTGCAGATAAGGAATCAAATAATTTGTTTGGAGAGTTAGTGGCTAGAATAGGTAAATTCTTGAAAGTAACTAAGGAAACATCGCAAAAGTTAACAACTTCAGACGTTTTTTCCATATTAAAAAAGCCTAAGTATCTTACATTGTTATAGCCTTCTTTTGCGTTGTAAGCTTCTATTAATGCTTTACCTGGTCCACTGCCTATAAATAGAAATTCAATGGTTTTGTTTTCTTTTATTAACGCTGCACTTTCTAATATATATTCTATAGCATTGGCTTTGCCTAAAGCACCAAAATAAATTAATTTAAAGGTATCTTGTGAAATGTTCAATTCTTTCATTAGTGCATAATCTGGTTCTCTTGACCAAAATGCATCTATTTTCGCCATGTTAGGAATCATGGTAACCTTATGCTCTGGTGTGTTTTCTTGCAAAACACCATCTTGCATACCTGGTGAAAGTGCAATGACATGACTGGCATTTTTGTAGATCGTACGTTCAAACCATTTAGCAAGTTTAATGGCTGTTCTATTGTTTAACCCGCCCATTTGAATGGGTACTTCTGGCCAAAGATCTCTTACTTCGAATAGATAAGGAATTTTTTTAATTTTTTTTAAAACCAATGCTGGAAAACCAATGGTTAATGGGGTAGAGGTTGCTATTACAAAATCAATATTTTTTTCTTTTAGTGCTAAATATGTAGAAAATACCATAAAATGTAAAAAAGATTTTAAACGCGACGCTATACTCATAGTTTGCGAATATGGTACTCTAACATAGATAACGTCTATACCATCTACCGTCGTGCGTTCAAATCTTTTAGTATTTTCTTTCCCTAACGAAATTACTGTTACTTTATGACCATTTTTTAATAACTCTAAGCTATTCCAATATGAACGTGTTCCACCCGGTTTGTCAGGTGTTGTGAAGTATTGATGTAAGTATAAAATGTTCATTATTTATAATATATGATTACTTATTTTTTTTAATAAATTTTTCAATTTGATATTTTAATTTTGAGGATATCTTTGGGTCGTAAAATTCACTTATGATATAAGATAAAACTAGCATAATTGAGATTACAAAAAACATTAAAATTTTTTTAGGAAAATAATTCTCTAAATTATTGATTAATATAAAACCCACGTTTTGATGAATCAGATAAAGGGGATACGTAAGCATACCTATTTTTGTAAGCTTATTTGAATTTATATTATTTAGTTTCCCAATTGAAACTAGAAACATTTGTAAATAGAAGAAAAATATAATAGCAGCGATTATTACTGGTGAAAAATTGGTTGAGTATATAGATTCTAAATTTTGAGCATTAGAAGCTGCTTTAAATATTGAAATTATCATAGAAATAGTCAAAAGGAAAGCGAATTTTTTATTCAATCCAAACTTATAAATTTCATGAAAGATTATTCCAGAAATAAAATAGGAACTCCATTCTAGAACCAAGAAGTAATTTAAAATTTTAAAGAGAAATAAATCAGTAAATAGCAAATTCAAAATTGTAAGTACCAACCATATATATATGACATAGTCTATCTTGAAAGTTCTAATTTTATTTAGAATTAAATAAATACCTATAATAAATATGTAAAATTTCATTTCTATAAACAATGTCCAATAAACGCCGTCAATACTTTCAATTTTCACATAGTTTTGAAACATGGTAAGATTGACCAGGAATTGTGTTGGGTTTACTGAGAATTTGGGGTAGCCGAAAAATAGAATAGCTAGAAAAGTAATTGTTACACATAACCAATAAGTTGGATATAGTCTAACAAACCTTGAAACTACAAACTTTTTTAATGATCTTTGACTGATTGATAGAGGAATTACAAAACCACTAATTATAAAGAATAAATCAACTCCAAGATAGCCATATTTGAAAATTTCACCTATTTGACCAAAGTTGAGATTTGATAAACCAGATAAATAGCCATTAAAAAAATAATGAAAAAAGACAACTGATAATGCTGCAGTAAATCGGAATAAATCTATTTGATAAATTCTTTTGTTATTCTTAGATAAAGACATCTAGTATTTTAAAAGTTAATATGGAAACTATTTAATGAAACGGCATATCAATTTAATTATTGGATTGTTGAAATAAATTTTATGTCATAGCGATTATTTATAAACTTACTATCATTAATAAAATAATATTTACTCTATTCGATATATATTTTAAAGTACATCGGTATGATTTTGTGTATTTAAGTTTCTTAGCTAATTAAAATATTTATATATAAAGTATTTTAGTTTCGTATTGTTAATGTAATATGATTTTATATGTCAAAAACTCAGCAAATCAGTACAACTAAAAAAGCAATATTATAATAACTTAATAAAATTGGAAAATAAGATTAAATAACAATATAGTTCAGTTTTTGCGTTATAGTTTAAATGTTACTCGGATTTTTTTGTTTAGGCAATTTCTATTTGAGATAAGTATAGATTTTTTTATTGGATTTTAAGCTTTTATAATTTACCAGATTTATATGAGAATATTAGTAATATCAAATAATTACCCATCAAATGCTGCACCAACCTATGGTGTTTTTGTTTATAACTTAATTCAAAAATTTGTTGCATTAGGGCATGAGGTAAATGTAATTGCATGTTCTAACATAGTTAAAGGGGGGGGTAATACAAATGCTCCTAATTATGGTTCAGAAAATGCCTCCATTCATTATCCTAAAATAATAACAGCATCTAATAAATGGATTCTGGGTTATAATACTCATTTAATTGGAGAGTATTTTTCTGTACGCGCGGTTAAAAAAACAGTAGAAGAAAATAGAATAAAGTTTGACGTGGTTTATGCACATTTTCTGGTAAACGGAATAATTGCTGTTAAAGCACTACACGATTATGGTAAACCTATTTATGTAGCAGAGGGAGAGTTGAAGAATATTAATTTACGTAAAAAATATTACAAGGCAGTTACCTACCATAAGCTAATATCTAAAATTAAAGGTTTTGTTGCAGTATCTCCTCAAATAAAAGATAATTTAATAGAAGTTGGTATAGAAGAAGAAAAAATTATTATCAAACCTAATGCGGTAGATTTAACAAAGTTTAATCCAAAAGATAAACGTAGGGTTAGAGAAAAATTGGGCTTACCATTAGATAAGAAATTAGTTATTTTTGTGGGACGTTTTGTACATGATAAAGGTCCGTTAAGGGTTTTAAAGGCACTTGAAGATAAACCTGGTGTAGCACTTATGTTTGTGGGTAAAGGTGAGCAAGAATTAACAAGTGATAAAATAGCTTTTAAAGGTAAAGTGCCTACAGATTTGGTTCCTGACTATTTATCTGCTGCCGATGTTTTTGTGTTACCAACTTTACATGAGGGATCTTGTAATGCCATTATAGAAGCAATGGCATGTGGTCTTCCCATTGTTTCTTCAGATATACCTGAAATACAGTTTCAATGTAAACCTGATTCTTCTATACTTGTAGATCCAATGGATGAATGGAAAATACGTGTAGCCGTAAATACTATTTTAGACAATGATGACAAAAGAAAGGAAATGAGTACTAATGCTATTGCATATGCTAAAAAGTTTGAAATTACGAACCGTGCTAAAGATATCCTTGACTTTATTTCGTAGTGTCGTATTCAACTGCTGTGCAGGTAAACAATATTGTAATTGATAAATCAAAGTTGCGGTTATAGTTATATGAAAAGAAGAAATAAAATATATTATGTAAACCCAATGAGTTACAATAACTTAGGCTTATATGATTACTCATTACTATCGAATATTAAAAATGTAAGTGTTAGTTATTTTTGTAATTTGCTTTATGATCAAAAAAAACTACCGAATAAAACATATAGATTTTATTCCTATAGCAATAAAAAAGGAATTTTTAAAATAATAAGTTATTTTATATCACAGCTGCAATTGATTTTTTTTAGTATTAAAAATCCGCCAGCCATAATTCATTTTCAATGGTTAAAAATTCCATCAATGGATTATTATGTTTTAAAGATATTAAGACGATTTAGTAATCATCTAATCTTAACTGCTCATAACGTGCTACCACATAATTCTGGTGAAATCTATTTTAAAAGCTACGCTAAAATTTACCAAACAGTGAATACTATTATAGTACATGCAGAGAATACAAAGCAGGAACTAATAGAAAAATTTAGTATTTCATCCAACAAAATAGTGGTTATCCCTCATGGAGTTTTAGATTTATCTTATGAAATAGATCATGAATCTGTGCGTGTAAAGGTTACTGAAATTAGGAAAGAATTAAAAATTAAAGATAAAATTGTTTTTTCTGTTCTTGGTGGGTTAAATGAATACAAAGGTATTAATCTAATAGTTGATACTTGGAAAAACAAAAAATTGTCAGAAAATAAAAATATTCAATTGTTAATTGCTGGTTCAGGTAGTGTAGAAAAAGTTTCAGAACTCGCTAAAACTGACAACGTACATATAGAAAATAGGTATTTGACAGATGTGGAATTTTTAGCTTTTTTACGTATTTCGGACTTTGTCTTACTACCATATAAAGCAATATCGCAAAGTGGAGTTTTATTGTCCGCATTAAGTGAACATAAGCGGGTTATTGTTACAGATGTTGGAGGTCTAAAAGATCCTTTCAAATTTGGAAAGATTGGGTATGTGTTAAAGGAATACAGCGTTAGTGAATTAAAATCAGCTATTCTAAAAGCCAGCGAAACAGCTAAGGAATATCCAAAAGACACTGTATGGAATGAGATTGAGATGTTTTACAATTGGTCAACTATAGGAAGTGAAACAAAAGATGTATATGTTTCTATTTTGGGCTTGTAACTTATAATTTATGGAAGGTAGGTATGATTATGATAAAATCTAAATTAGATTATAAAAAATTTGTAGAAGCAGATCGTATTGCACTTAATAAATCGAATAAGGTTGGTAATCGCTTACGTCAAATATTTTTTCCAGATTACATATGGGCCTATCAAAAAAGGCTTAGAAAATTAGAATATTATAAAAACTGTAGACCGGATGTAGTTGGTAAAATAATGTATGGCTTACATAGAATAAAGTTTAGAAAACAGTCTTTATTGCTAGGTTTTTCAATTCCTATTAATACCTTTGGTCCCGGTTTAGCAATAGTTCATTATGGAACTATTATAGTTAGTGCGAATGCGAAAATCGGTAAAAATTGCCGAATACATGCCTGTACAAATATTGGGGCTTCGGGAGGAAGTGGTAAAGCTCCACAATTAGGAGATAATATATATATAGGTCCTGGCGCAAAAATTTTTGGCGATATAACCCTTGCTAATAACATTGTCATAGGAGCTAACTCAAGTGTGAATAAATCTTTTATTGAATCTAATGTTATGTTGGCAGGTTCTCCTGCTGTTAAGATTAAAACAATTGATATAAAAAGAGTAATTCCAAATGCGAATTAGTGATATAATCCTTTTTTAAAGAACTATTTTAATAACATTTTAAAAATGAATTAAAATTTTTAAGACTGATTATTTAGTTAATGGTCTTATAATTCTATTTTATGATTAAATATAGAATTATCTTCGATTCTTAATTTAATTAGAACGCTTAATTTTTTTTATTAATAATTAGGAAAATTAAAAAAACAATTTTCATACAACCGTTAAATTAGGGGAAATCATGGAATTTTTAAAAAGAGTGAATAATTATGCTCTATATCTTTTGATATTTTCAATCACATTTGAGAAATGGGACCCCTTAAATACTGCAGGTTCTCTTTCAGTAGCATTTATTGTGAGTATAATTTATATATTATCTTGGATTCCTTTTTTAAAAACCAATTTAAATTTATTCATTTTCAGAAAGTATACATCTTTATTAGTTTTATTTATAATAACCGGATTATTATCTACTTCATTAAGACCAGAACATTTAATCGATATAAGTCAAGCGTATAATTTTAGAGTGTTATTGCTTATTTTTCTCATGCTATTAATAACAAATCATTTATATAATAAACCGGAATTAATAAAAATTGCTTTTAATATTTATTTATTAAGTATTATAGTTATGTTTATTTTATTTACACTTGGTATAGGAGTTACTTTTTTTCAAGGTCGTGTTTTAATTTTTAAAGAAAACCCTAATATTATTGGTATTAAGGCAATTATGGCCTTAATTGTAGTTCTTGGACGGCTTTTTTCGGGACCTTTTTCAACAAAAAAATTATTTAATCCATTTAATTTAGTGATTCCTGCTTCAATAACATTGATATTAGCATCTGGGTCGAGAGGTGCTTTTCTATCTATTTTTATCGGATTTATATTGATTTTAGCGTTCAAGAAAATGACACCATTGAAAAAAATAAGCATATTTGTTATTGGTATATTTTTATCAGGACTTCTATATAATATAGTACTTCAAAGTAATGAATTACTTCAGAAAAGATTAGAGAATAGTTTGGAGAGTGGTGATATTGGTCGTAATGAATTGTGGGAAGGAGCTTTTGAAATATTTCAAAAACATCCTATAATTGGTGTAGGATTTACTGATATTTTTCCGGAAATGTATAAACATACAGGGCATTTTTTATACCCACACAATATATTTCTGTATGTATTGGTCACGACTGGAGTTATAGGTTTTTTATTTTATATTCTTTTCATTTATAGAGTATTTTTGGGCTTGTATAATTCGTATAAGGTGACACGTAATGTTACATATCTTATATTATTCTTTATGATTGTTATTAATTTAATGAAAGTTGGTGGTGGTATAAATATGATGCTCTTTTGGTTTTTCTTTGCATTATTATTGAGTTCTGCATTGGTTGTAAACAATCCTGTTTCAAAAAACAATAGTATAAAAGTACATTAAAACTTATCTGTTATTTTACAACAGAGCTGAAATATTATATGGCAACATTTTTAAAGGATATATCTAAAGTTGGTTTTTCAAAATTCCTAATTATCATTAGTGGAGTATTGAATTCAGTAATTGTTGCTCGAACCTTAGGGCCAGAAAATAATGGTATCATAGCATCCATATTAGTGTATCCTTCTATGTTTTTAATTTTTAGTTCTTTGGGGATTTCAAATGCTTCAACTTATTTTTTAGGGAAAGGGTTAATAGCAGAAAATCAAATTAAAAAAGCTATTGGTTTTATTTGGTGTTTTACAACTATATTTAGTGTTATTTCTTGTTTTATACTATTATATTATTTTTCAAATCTAGAAAAGGATTATTGGTTGATTCTTTTAGCGATACTTCCTATACCTTTTACGTTGTTAAATACTTATAATTCAGGTGTCTATTTAGGTAAAAATCAAATTGATATTTTTAATAAAATCAGCTGGATACCTTATGTTATAACATTATTATTAACAGTTGTTTTTTTAGTAATTTTTGATTTTGGTATTAAAGGATTCTTTTATGCTTATTTAGGAGGTCCAGTTTTTATTTTTATTGTTCTTTTATTTAAAAGTGATCTTTTTAAATATTTTAAAGGTATCCCTAATTGGTCTGTAATTAAACAAATGTTACAATTAGGTTCTGTCTATGCTATTTCATTGGTGATTGTTAAATTACATTATCAAATTGATATTATTTTGCTAAATCAATTAAGCACCTCTTTTGAGGTAGGTATTTATACAAAAGGTGCGGTGATAACAGAATATTTATGGCAAATACCCATGTTGTTTAATACAGTTGTTTTTGCTAGAAGTGCCATTTCAAAAGATGATAAAGTTTTCTCCCTTAAAGTAGTACAACTATTAAGAATTTCTTTGGTAATTATTGGTGTTGCAGGACTAGTGTTGGAATTACTGTCGAACTTCATTGTTACGTTATTTTACGGTAATGCTTTTGCGGAAAGTTCAAGTGTTTTAATGATTTTAGTGCCGGGTGTATTATTACTTACATTTTATAAAATTCTCAATACTGATTTGCATGGGAAAGGGAAACCTTGGGTTGCTATTAAAGCAATGCTTCCAGGTTTGATTATCAATGTCTTGTTAAATCTTTACCTTATTCCAAAATTTGGTAGTGACGGTGCAGCAATGTCCTCAACAATTAGCTATTCTTTTGCTGCAATTATCTTTATAATTATATATAGCAAGGAAGTTGATATTCCTTTGAGACAAATTTTCAATTTTAAAATAAACGATTTTGACCCTATATTTCAGATGATCAATAAGATATTTAAAATAAACCAATAAGATATGGTTATGTTTTTAACAAGAAATTTCATTATTAAATTGACCTAAATTAGATTGAATCGTAGGCTTCCCCTTTTTATAGACTTCTGACCTCCTCCCATAATTAGGTACTGGTCATAACTAGAGAATCCGGGCTATTTTCAATCATTTCGATTACTCGTTGGGGGACATGTCCCCCAACGAGCTGTGCGGTCTAATTCCATTATAGTCTTCTCTCCAAATATCTAACTTTTCCTGTGTATCTTTCGAGGAAAAGAACCAATTGGCGTTCAGGCATTCGTCCTTGAACGAACCGTTGAAGCTTTCGATAAACGGATTATCCTTAGGTTTCCCAGGTCTTGAGAAATCCAGTTCCACTTTATTTTCATAAGCCCATCTATCCAATACCTTGCAAATGAACTCGCTTTCGTGGTCCACTTTTATGCGTTTTGGAAGCACTTCGCCTCCAAAGGTAACGATTTCTATGACCTGTATGTACTACATCACTTGCATTAAAGAATTTGCCTGCATGGATGGCAAGGCATTTTCTACTACGATTATCCACTACGGTCAAGCCCTGGAACCTACTGCCGTTGTAAAGCTGGTTAGAGCCAAAATCCATGCTCCAGCAAGTACTCGATTAAACTGCAGGAATTGCCTTCATTTGTTTGCCTATTTATGGCAGAAGGGTTATGCCTGTGCTGCTTACTACTCAAGTTCAGTCCTACCTTTAAATGCGCTTGTGGTTGTCCAAAAAACCTTTCCTTATTAAAAGAACATGGATGCGCTAGAACCCATAACGTACCCTTACGGAAGCTATATAATTAATCCACTTGCGCCACAGTTAATCGTTTCTCCCCTTGGTCCTTTAAGAGAACACGCTTTTATGCAGCAAGACAAGCTTGCAGTAATGCTGGATGCAGATGTTGTACTCCGTCCTGATGTTATCGACTATCGCGCGTTTTCCGGATGGTCTCAGAACTTTTTTTTCAGCACGTCCTGCAAAATCTGTTTGTCCAGGCTAAGGTCGACGACCAGTTTCTTCAACTGCGAATTATCTTCCTCGAGGCTCTTCAACCTACGTAGTTTAGAAATACCGAGCCCTCTATATTTCTTCTTCCAATTGTAAAAAAAATGACCTCGCTGATTCTCATCTTACGGCACAGCTCTTGGATACGGCTGCCCGTCTCTACATTTTTAATCGCAAATCGTATATGCGACGGCGAATACTTTCATCGTTTCAAAAGCAAATACTTGTCTGAAGTTAAACATTTATTTGCCCAACATTCTCTACTTCTAAACTGTCTGGTTTAAAGGGATGAGGTCATTTAGGTCAGATTTGATGAAGAATTTAAATTATTCATCAAATCTGTACATATATTACCCAAAGATTTTAAATTATGATCTAATAGGTTATATAATCCAATTATTATTCTGGATAAACAACTGATTCATTTAAGTAAGACCTATTAAAAGCCATAATTCCTAAGTAAACATTATAGTAATAGCTATCTTGATTTTTTTTAATAGAAAACTTCTTTAATTTTAACTGTGTAGCCTCATCAAATCGACCTAACATTGCCCAGCCGTAAGAAAAGGTTCTTACATTTTCATTATTATCGCTCAAATCAATATAGAATGGAACATCAATTAAATCATCAGTAGTTGCTTTATCGATAATATGATTAACAGTTTTTACAAACAAATCAATATCAGCGTCACTCCATTCAATACCATGTTCGTATTGATTTATTACGGCCTGTATTTCAGCATTGGCATGGGTTAAATCATTTGCTCCATTCATGTTGCTCCAAGTTCCAGACCAAACATAGCCGTCATGAGGGTCATTTAACCTTAATTGATTTCTAAAGCCGCCATTATAGCTATTAGACTTTGATGATAAATTATTATTGAAGGCTTGTACCCAACCTAAATATTCATTGCTTTTTTCAACATCGTCTTCCAACAGATGAAGATATAGAGCTGTATTTGATGACATATGTGATGCCATATGTGTTTTACTTCTGATAATTTTATTTACACCCCTAGACGCCCATTTTTCCCAAAGATTACGAGTGAACCATGGAACATATTCATCGTATTTTTCCTGAAAATTTGATTTACTTCTTATTTCGGGATATTTTTTTAATAGCCATAGCATTTTAAAGATATTACGCAATCCATGTCCGTCGTATAATTGATTTGCAATTTTATCATTTCCGCTAGGAACTTCCCAATCATAATATCCATCATTATGAGAAGTACTGGGTTGAGCTAATCCTTTTATGCGGTCAACATACCAGAAAAAATTCTCGATATATTTAATGTCTCCAGTTGCTTGAAACATATAAATTAAACCATCAATAACCCTAAAATCGTAATATCGCCTTTGGCCACTAACTTCTGGGCCACTCGTTTGGCTGGTATAAAAACTTTTTGCTCGATTCCATTCTACATCAAATTTTTCCTGCCATTCTTTAACATCTTCACTTATTTGAGAGGGGTTTCTATGGGTGTCTTCAAAAATAGAGTCATCATTGCTTACCGTAACTATTGCCTCTTCTTCTGTAACCGTACCTTCTTCATCAACTTCTTCTGCAGTATATGTAAAAGTGTCTTCAAACTCTTCTGTTACGGTTACTTCTTCCTTAAGAGTATACGTTAGGGTATTATCACTATTAATTACAATAGTTCCGTTCTGCGCTGTGGAAGTATTAGTGATAGATACATTGCTTAATTCATCAAAATTGTCATTGTTTAAGACATCTAAAACAATATGGGTGCTACTATCAATGTAAAATACATCATTAACAACATAGGTTTGTAGGTTAGTAGCGTTATCATTTTTTGTAATAACATACTCAGATAATAAATCGGCATCTTTACTGCAAGAGTGAAAAATGAATACAAGACATAGTAGGACTGTCATGCGTGTAGGAATGTGTAGGTTTCGCATAATGGATTAAAAGTGTTTAATTACTTAAGATTTAGGGATTTAAAAATATTTCTTTTTTTTAGAATAACGATGAAATAAACCTTTTATTCGTTGAAATACAACAATTGTTCTTCAATTATACGGACGAAGTTTGTCTTTTGGATTAAAAAAATATTCAAAATCGATAAAAAGCAGTTTTTTTTAACATTTTATTCCAGTATGTAAATTTATCGTAAACTTGTAGTGGAGCTATTTTAACACCAAAATCTGTATAAACAAAAAGGCGTCCCTAAAAATAGAAACGCCTTTATGTTAAAAATAATAAGATTATACTGCAATGTCCATATTTTGGATTACTGCTCTATATTTTGGGAAAAATGAAATGTCATTTTTGTCAATTCCAGGATACTTATTTAAATGGTCTATAGTTAGTTTTTCGTATGCTTCTTCATTGACTACAAATTTCCATAATTTAAAGTTTTTGAAATCTTTGGAAAATCCGCTTTTAAATCTGAAAAGAGAATCTTCATTGCTGCCGCCTCTTCCTCCACCAAGGTTTAAATAAGTGTATCCTTCTTCAACTGATTTTAGCCGCATTTCATCTATAATAAGTTTTATGGGATTTAAATCAAAAAAGTCAGCATCTAAACCAGATAGGTGATATTGTACAATATTGTCCTTTTTAATAAAAATTGCACCACCTATAGTTTTCTGGGTCTCATTGTCCTTACAAATCATTAGTTGAGGTGTATAGTCCTTACTGGCCATAATACGCTCAAAATATTCTTCATTAAAAAAGTAACTATCGGTGGCATCTACACGCCTCATGTTTTCATGATACAATTCTATGAACTTTTTTAGATCTTCTTTGTGATTGCCTTCAAAAACGTTACAAACTTTTCTAGCCTTGTTTAAGTACGTTTTTAGCCTTCTGTTAAAATTAGCTCTCTGAACATCAATAGGTAATGTAAGGTCTAAATAAACTACCATCCCTTGCTCTGTAATTTCTCCTAAACCTTCAAGCAAATTTTCTTGGCTATCCATAAAAGGATGTAGTCTAGAAAATACAGATATGATGTTTTTATCAAGAAAATAAGCTTTTAGGCTCTTTTGAAATTCTGATGCAATGATATTTGAATTATTATCATTAGTTAATATTCCAGCATAGCCATAAACGGAAATAGCGTCTTTAAATTCAGTACCTGAAATATTTCTTAATAGTAGGGGTAACAAGATACTTTGGTTGCCTTGAGTGTATTTCAACAGAATTGGTTGTTCACCTTCGCTTTTAGATAAATGATGATAATCATATGTAAAGTAAAAATCAGTATTACCGATTTTGGCCAATTGTTCAACCCATTTTTCTTTTTGTTCAATTGTCTCTATCATAAGATGTGTATTTTGAATTAATATGATTTTAGGTGCTGATTTTTTTTCAATACGGACCCTAAAATAACAAGTGGATTAGTGATGAAATTGGTTATTTGTGATTAAATCCTAAACATTGCCGCTGTAGGTTTTAAGCCTACATAAGCCATACCGGCTTGGTTCATCCAATGAGGTTGAATAATGCCATGTTGTAAAACAGCATAAATATCCCTGTGAATTCTTTCTATCCTAAATTTGGAATACAATGAGGATGTACCCGCTACGGAATAAATTTCAGAAACCATAGTTCTTGCTGCGGTTGCCGCTTCATAAGATGCCGCCCAAACATCTGCTAATTGTACATCGGTAAAGGAGTTTTCTTTTAAAGATTCTTCCCATATTATATTGACAGCATGATGTAGCTGTGTTCTATGAGCGGCTAAAATTGTTTTTGCCTTAGCTAATGCCATTTGTACCGTAAGTCTGTCACGTAAGTCTGGATTTTTGCCCGGAGTAACCCTTTCTAAACACATTTTGGTAAGTTCATCTATGGCGCCCTTTAACAGACCTAAGGCCATAGCTGCACATCCCGAGGAATTGACTGCCCCAATAGGAAGTCTATTGTAAGCACTATCATTTTCAACATGACTTTCAAAATCAACGGCGTAGCTGTCTTTTACAAATGTTTCTTCAATTTCGATATCATGACTTCCGGTGCCTCTTAATCCGCCAACGTTCCAAGTGTCTATGACCTTTACTTTATCCTTAGATACATACATTAGCTTTAATTTTGCACCAGGTCCTAATTGGTTAGGAAGATCCCCGCCTGTTACCAAGCAGCGTAAAACAAACCAATTTGCAAGTTCGCAACCGGAAACTAAGCTCCACCTACCAGATACCATAAAACCACCTTCAACAATTTTTGCAACACCTTCTGGTCTAGTAGAATTAGCATAAACATCATTTGGATTTTTGTAGATTTCATTCAAACTTTCAGAATTTAGAAAACGTCCAAAGGTACAAGCCAAGTGATTGTTCCATACAATCCAAGCAACAGATGTTTCTGCACTGGCTAAAGTTTCGTACACTTTTAAAGTTTCAACAGGGTTGCCTTCCCATCCTCCCAAATGTTTTGGAAGGGCCATTTTGAATAACTGGTGGTTTTTAAGTTCTTCTATAATGGATGGCGCTAATTTTCTCTCAGATTCTGTAACTTCCCTATTGGAAATTGCTGTAGAGCAAATTTCTTTAGCTAATTCAGAAGGGGTTGAAATCAATGTTTCAGATGTTTTTACATTGTTCATGGATATGGGTTTAGTGTGATAAAATATAATAATGAGTTACCATTTTAACTTAAGAAAGTTACTTTCTTAGTACTTGTTTAAAACTTTACGTAAAGCTATGTAGTAATTTTAATACGAAAATAAAAATTAGTTCAACAGCAATAAAAGCAGATGATTAGAAGTGAGGGAAAAGTTTGAAAGGTAAAATATATGGTGGTGCGCTTTTTTATTAAATATAAAACAATGCTATGTTAAATACGATAGCATTGCTTTATATTTAGCAGAATTGATGATAAAAAACAGTTTACAATCTACCGTCTACCTTACCGGTTAAAATTCCTTTGACGTCATATATAATTCCGTTATCAGTCAATAAGTTGGTGAAATCAATATTTAGAAATTGTTGGTGGGCCACGGTCAATACTATAGCATCAAATTTTTCTGAAGGAATATCATTGACTATGTTCATTTTGTACTCATGTTCAACTTCAGCTTTTGAGGCCCAAGGATCATAAATAGTAACAGCGGTGCCATAAGAATTTAGATTGTTTATAACGTCTACCGCTTTTGTGTTTCTTACATCTGGACAATTTTCTTTAAAGGTTATTCCTAGTACCAATATTTTACTTCCTTTAATTTTGATGTCTTTTTGTACCATTAATTTTACGACTTCTGAAGATACATATTTACCCATAGTATCATTCATACGTCTACCGGCCAAGATAATTTCTGGATGGTAACCAAATTCTTGTGCTTTTTGGGCTAAGTAATAAGGGTCAACACCAATACAGTGACCACCTACCAAACCTGGTTTAAAAGGTAAAAAGTTCCATTTGGTACCTGCGGCTTCTAAGACATCGTGGGTGTCAATTCCCATAAGATTGAAAATTTTAGCCAATTCGTTGACGAAGGCGATATTAATATCACGTTGTGAATTCTCTATAACCTTGGCAGCTTCAGCTACCTTTATTGTTGGGGCTAAGTGTGTTCCTGCGGTAATTACGGAGGCATATAGTTCATCTACTTTTTTGCCAATTTCCGGTGTGGAACCAGAGGTGACTTTTAGTATTTTTTCTACGGTATGTTCTTTGTCGCCAGGATTGATCCGTTCCGGGGAATAACCTGCAAAAAAATCTTTGTTATATACCAAGCCACTTTCTTTTTCCAAGACAGGGATACATTCATCTTCTGTAACCCCAGGATATACTGTAGATTCATAAATAACGGTATCTCCTTTCTTTAATACTTTACTAACAGTTTCAGAAGCTTTATATAGTGGGGTCAAAATTGGTCTATTGGTGCTGTCTACTGGTGTAGGTACAGTAACAATATAATAATTACAGTCTGCAATATCTTCTAATTGATTACTGCAAAATAGACCGGTCTGCATTTTTGGTCCATCTTTGAGTACAGCTTGTAAAATGTCATCTTCTACTTCTAAGGTACTATCATGACCTTTTCTAAGTTCAGTTATACGGTCTTTATTAATATCAAAACCGATAACAGGATATTTTGTTGCAAATAATCTAGCAAGTGGCAAGCCTACATACCCTAAACCAATAATGGCAATTTTTATATCTTTCATATTCTTATTACTTCAGTTATTATCAGTAACCTAAATTTATTAGTAAGGTTGCGAAAAGCAACCATAGTATTTATATTTTTAACTCCTAGCGTATTTTATTTCAAATTTTCCCAATACCACTTCACCGCTTCTTTTAATCCAGTTTTAATGTCATACTGAGGGTCATAATGTAATAACGCTTTGGCTTTGTCAACTGAGGCTAAAGAATGTGGCACATCTCCTGCTCTTGTTGGTCCATACACATTTTTCACTTCTTTTATTTTAGGGTCAAATTCACCTAAGTACTCTTTTAACAATTCGGTAAGTTCATTTAAGTCTGTACGTTCACCATAAGCTGTATTATATACGGTATTCATTGCATTTTGGTTGTCGCAGACCATTGCGCGAACATTCATTTGTATAACATTATCTATATAAGTGAAGTCTCTGGAAAATGAACCATCGCCATTAATTACGGGAGATTCATGTTTCATCAACTGCATTACAAATTTTGGAATTACTGCCGCATAAGCCCCATTAGGGTCTTGTTTTCTTCCAAAGACATTAAAATAGCGCAAACCAATGGTTTCTATACCATAGGTTTTGCTAAAGACATCGGCATATAATTCATTTACATATTTTGTTATGGCATAGGGGGAGAGTGGTTTGCCTATAATATCCTCTACTTTGGGCATATTGGTAGAATCTCCATAGGTTGAAGAACTAGCGGCATAAATAAAACGCTTTACTTTAGCATCTCTAGCAGCCACTAGCATATTTAAAAATCCAGAAACATTAACATTATTACTGGTAATAGGGTCATTGATAGATCTTGGTACGGATCCTAAAGCCGCTTGGTGTAAAATATAGTCTACTCCGTCACAAGCCTTTTGACAATCGCTCAAGTTTCTGATGTCACCTTCAATTAAAGTGAAATTTTGATGATTTACTATTGAAGTCAAGTTTTTGCGCTTTCCAGTTGCAAAATTATCTAAACAAGTTACTTGGTTTCCGTTTTGAATTAACTCGTTGCACAAGTTGGAACCAATAAAGCCGGCACCACCTGTTACTAAGATGTGAAAATTTGAATTAAGGTTATATAAACTCATGTATCGTTTTTGTGTTTTTCAGTTCTTATTTTAGAGTAATACTTTGTTACATCAATAACAAGCAAGTTGTACCAATATTGTGTTACGAGATGTAAAAATTCTTATACCACTCTACAAATTGCTGAACACCTTTTTTAATAGGTGTATTGGGGCGATAGTCATAGTCTTTAGTCAAATCGTCTACATTGGCCCAAGTTTTTTCAACATCACCCGGTTGCATGGGGTACATGTCTTTTTTCGCAACACTACCTAAACTTTCTTCAATGGCAGTGATAAAATCCATTAATTTTACTGATTTGCTATTGCCAATATTGTAAATTTTAAATTCACTTTTAATTCCTGATTTTTCTACAACCGGCTTTTGTATAATGCGGACAACACCTTCCGTAATATCGTCTATATATGTGAAATCGCGTTCTAATTTTCCGTTGTTAAATACTTTAATGGGTTTGTTGTTAACAATAGCATCGGTAAATAGGAACATAGCCATATCTGGTCTTCCCCAAGGGCCATAAACGGTAAAAAATCGTAAGCCGGTCGTTTTAAATCCATACAAATGACTGTATGCATGAGCCATTAATTCATTACTTTTTTTTGTGGCAGCATATAAACTTACGGGGTTGTCCACAGTATCAGTTGTTTCGAATGGGATTTTTTCATTTAAACCGTAAACACTTGAACTACTGGCATATACTAGATGTTTAATTTTAAAATTACGACAACATTCTAAAATGTTTAGAAATCCAACCAAATTACTATCTACGTAAGCTTCTGGATTTTCTAAACTGTAACGAACCCCTGCTTGAGCGGCTAAATTACATACCACATCAAAATTTTGAGCATTAAAGAGTCTAGGTAAATTGTCTCGATCTTCCAGTGCCAGTCGTATAAAAGAAAATGATTTAGTAGTATTACTTGGGCTTAAAGCATTAAAAATTTCGGCTTTTTCTTTAGTTATACCAAGTTCGTTTAATCTAGCATATTTAAGGTTGACATCATAATAATCATTAATATTATCTAAGCCAACCACCGTATGCCCTTTCTCTACTAGCGATTTTGCGACAAAGAAGCCGATAAAGCCAGCGGCACCGGTTACTAAAATTTTCATGATTGGCCTATTTTATAGTAATTAAAGCCAATGGATTCCATATTACTGGTATCCAATAAACGTCTGCCATCAAAAACAAATGCCGGCTTTAACATTTGTTCGTAGATGGTTTTCCAATCATAACTTTTAAATTCATCCCATTCGGTTAAAATTGCAATGGCATGGGCATCTTGAGTAGCTTCCATTGGGTTTTTAGTAACTTTCAATAAACGTCTGTTTTCCTCTGGAGATCTGGTACCTAAATAATCTAAATCAGCATAGATACGTTCTTCTGCTACTTTTGGGTCGTAAACGATAATTTCAGCACGTTCTTCTAACAAAGCATCGGCAACTGCAATAGCGGCAGATTCTCGGGTGTCATTCGTGTCTTTTTTAAACGCCCAGCCATACATAACAATTTTTTTACCTGAAATGGTATTATAAAGATTAGTTATAATATTTTCAGCAAAGCGACTTTTTTGATAATCATTAGCTATAATTACCTGCTCCCAATAATCGGCTACTTCATTTAAACCGTATGACCGTGCAATATATACTAAGTTTAATATGTCTTTTTGAAAACAAGACCCACCAAAACCAACGGATGCATTTAAAAATTTTGATCCTATTCTACTATCAAAACCAATGGCTCTAGAAATTTCTTGAATATTGGCATCTGTTTTTTCGCAGAGAGCCGATATGGTATTGATAGACGAAACACGTTGCGCTAAAAAAGCATTAGCAACTAATTTTGATAATTCTGAAGACCAAACATTCGTCTGTAAAATACGTTCTTTTGGTAGCCAATGCTCATAAACAGCACTTAATGCGTCTTTGGCTGCTTGTCCACTAGGCGTGTCATTTCCACCAATTAATACACGGTCTGCATGAATTAAATCTTCAATGGCAGTACCTTCAGCTAAAAACTCTGGGTTTGATAAAATTTCAAACTTAACAGAGTTGCCAGTATTATCCAAAATATTTTGAATTGCCTGGGCTGTTCTTACCGGAAGTGTAGATTTTTCAACTACTATCTTATCATCTTTAGCAACTTTGGCAATGTTGCGGGCACAAAGTTCTATAAATTTTAAATCTGCAGCTTGCCCTTTACCTTTTCCATATGTTTTAGTAGGGGTGTTTACAGAAATAAATATCATTTGAGCTTCATCGATGGCTTTATCTACTTCGGTAGAGAAGAATAAATTCTTTCCTCGTGTTTCACCAACAATTTCTTTTAAACCTGGTTCATATATAGGGAGTTCATCTAAATTAACAGTATTCCATTGATCGATACGATCTTGATTAATGTCTACTACTGTTACTTGTATTTCTGGACATTGTTTTGCAATAACCGACATTGTTGGG
>TARA_R110002126_G_scaffold108450_1_pt1 | contig 22813 bp, 21 predicted proteins | sample TARA_R110002126 | Tara Oceans TARA_R110002126 (sample SAMEA4397536) | marine metagenome | biome: Polar Biome; feature: [DCM] deep chlorophyll maximum layer (ENVO:01000326); material: water (ENVO:00002006), including particulate matter (ENVO:01000060) such as... | depth 30 m | reverse complement strand
ACAGCAGGTTATTTTGGGTTTATTGTTAATTGACTAAAGCTATGAGACATTGTTTCATAGCTTTTTTTGTTTGCTAGCCCATATTAAACAGTCAAAAAGGGTAATAAAATAGGTAATAAGGAAAAATAAAATAGCCATAAAAATAAAAAAGCAGGGGAATATCCCCTGCTTTTTATTTTGAAAACTAAACCAACTATTATTTAACTACCATAATACAAACAAAATTAACAATACCTGATTAAAAACCAAATTAACCTGATAAAAAATGGTTGATAATCTATTTTTTGTTACCCACTTTATACAATATACCCAATGCTAAGCCCTGGCTATATTGAACCCCCGGATCCTGATCTATATCATATAAAGATATCCCTGTAAGGGTAACATTGATAATACTTGAAATTTTTGCCGTAAGTGTTACATCCAATCTATGATCTATATTTTTCAATGATAAGGTCTCATAGTTGGCAAACATGGTGTATCTAGATTTTAGGTTAAGGTTTTCTGAAAGATTTTTGTCAAGACTGGCGAATACCTGCATGGCCAACCACTCTACCCTTACCGTTTCACCTGCGGGCACCCCATAGTTTGCCGGTACATTTGCAATAATTTGATCGTCTGTTACGAATGTAAACCTGGGGGAAAATGGACCTATCCTTAAGAAAAACTCTTTATTTGGTTTGAACTCAAAACCTAAGGATGATGTCAAATAGCCAGGAGCCATAAATTTAGAGATCAAAGACTTTGTGCCATCTTCATTGTATTTGTAACCTTCTGCAAATTGTGAAAGGTAATTTACGGAGAAGTAACTTGACCACTTTTTGCTCATCTGGTAGCCTAATTTTGAATCTAAAAATATTCTGTCATTGGACTTTCTAGTTCCTTCCCCTTCATTTCTTACTATTCCGAATAATAGCTCCAATTCATTGTCCCAGGATATTTTATCTTTTTGGTAAAGGGCTTTTCCTGCAATGATACTACCAAATGCCACAGAATTAACCCCGCCGGCTTTCCAATTATTACTAAATCCGGCTTGATTGAAATTCAATCCAGCACTGAATTCGGATTGCCAATAGGATGTATCTGTTGGAATTGGTTCCGGAACGTTGGTACCACCTTGCGCTATAGTTAAACTTACTGCTAAAACAAAAACCAGTAATGTTAGTATAAAATTTTTCATGCTTTGCTTCATTAATTTTCAATATTTGCGTATTCTAAATATAACTACTCATAAACTTATACCTAAATACCTTTACTTAAATTTATCGGTTATAAGTCTAATTTGATTGCTAAATCTAAACAAAGCGCAAATTTATGGAAAATCAAACAGAAGAGACACTGATTGTTAGAGATTTTTTAGCTCGCCAGAGGACAAAGCTTGCAAACGACCGCACCCTATTGGCCTATATTAGAACTAGTTTATACTTTATTGTAAGTGGTACGGCATTAATTAAAGTTAATGACCTTGCGAACGTTAGGAGCCTCGGATATTTATCTTTCCTGATCAGCGTAATTTTATTAATCACCGGATTTATCAACTATTTCAAATTAAAAAACAAACTATCCAAAGGTAAATACCAAAAAATGTAAATTGACTTAGATTGCAAAATACCAAAAAAATTGGTAGACTATTTGCAACTTAACCTATAACACCAACGCTATTTAAGATGAAATTTTTAGGAATAATTTTAATCATTGCAGGAACAGTCATGCTTTTAATTACAGGCATTTCCTATACAACCGAAGAAACTATAATTGATGCCGGACCATTAAAAATTAGTACAGACAAAGAAAACAACCTCGAATGGCCTCCTTACGCCGGAGGCATAGCTATCGTGGCAGGTTTTATTTTAATGGCAGCGGGAAAAAAGAAATGAGCAAAAAAAGGGGGAATTGACACTCCTTCATTACACCTATAAATAGACAAGCAGGGTTTAGATCAAAAAAAGCTACAACCAAATAGTCGTAGCTTTTTTAAATGCTATTTTTTAAATATTTCAATCTATTAATTTGACATCCTCTATCATCGCAGGTTCTAACTCAAAAAACCTTTGATGAATATTGAAAATCTCTTCTCCGTCTTTTGGTTCTTTACTTATGTATTTCCCATCCTCTTGCATTACATAGGCATTTACATTGTCCAAGAGATTGTACCTGAGGATATTCATAAGTTGTTTTTGAAGAAACTCATTTTCAACTTTAAATAAAGACTCCAGACGTTTGTCAAAGCTTCTTACCATTGCGTCAGCACTTCCAACATAAATTCTGGGATCACCATTGTTATGAAAATGATAAATTCTTGAGTGTTCAAGGAAATCTCCCACAATTGAGATCACTTCAATGTTTTCACTCAAGCCTTTTCGCCCCGGCCTTAAACAACATATACCGCGCACAATCAACTTAACCGGTACGCCAGCTTGCGAAGCTCCATAAAGTGCATGAATAAATTCAGAATCTTCTAACGAATTGATTTTAATAAAAATGCCGGAAGGCAAGCCTTTTCTAGCATTTTCAGATTCAATTTCTATAAATTCTATCAAATTGTTTCTCATATCTCTTGGGGAGGTTATAAGATTTTGATAGCTAGTAGGTGCAGAATGACCTGTAATTACATTAAAGAATTCCGACACATCATTGGCTAAGGTTTCATTGGTAGTTAATAGACCGATATCCGTATATATCCTACTGGTTTCTTCATTGTAATTTCCGGAACCCAAGTGCACATAACGTGTAACTCTGTTTTCTTCTTTCTTAACGATTAAAAGTAATTTAGTATGGGTTTTAAAATTACTTACGCCATAGATTACAAAACACCCAGCCTTTTGCATTTTTTTGGCTTCTCTGATATTGTTTTCCTCGTCAAATCGAGCCTTCACCTCAAACAACACAGAAACGTGTTTCCCATTCTCCACCGCTTTAAGCAAAGCTCCTACAATTCGAGAATTTTTAGCCAACCTGTAAATGGTCATTTTGATGGCCATCACATGTGGATCATCTGCCGCTTTATCTAAAAGCTCCAAAATAGGCTCCATATCATTATAAGGGTGGTGAAGTAGAACATCCTTGTGTTTCAACACCTCAAATATATCTTCAGAGGCTGCCTCAGGATAAGACAATGGCGGTATGGGAGTAGGAGCAGCTGGCATTTTATCTTTAAACCTTTTGTTGCCTATTACCTGCCAAAGTCCGGTAAAGTCCATCAGACTTTTCCGCTCTATTTTAAAGATACTGTCATCATGTAAGGTCCACCGTTGTTTGAGCAAATTAACCATCCACTTGCTGTACCCCTCTTCAATTTCTATTCTAACAACCCTGCCTGTTTTTCTTTCATTCAATTTGCGTTTGACTTCTTCCAGAAAGTTGGTATCCATGTCTTCACTTTCCTCTAGGGTGAAATCACCATTTCGAGTAATCCTGAAAAGGTTAATGGACTCTATATTTACATTCCTAAACAAGGATACAATATGTTCCCTAATCATTTCTTCTATGGGAACATAAATGGTCATGTCTTCTCTCTCTAATTCAAAAAACCTGGGGATATTGGAAGGAATTTGTACAAATGAAAGTTTCTTGTTGTCCTTTTTCTCACCAGGGCCTATGGTTACCACTCCAAATATTAATAATTTATTCATCAAAATTGGAAAAGTATGGTACCCATCAAAAACCATAGGCGTCAACATGGGGTAAACCGCCTTATAGAAATATTCTTCGACAGTCTTTTGTTCTTCCGGCAAAAGATTACGCACATTACTCAGCTGGAAGCCGGATTCTTTAGTAGTGGCAAGCAATTCATTAACAAATTGCTTTTGCAGCTTTTTATGAAAAATCTGAGACTCGATCATTAGCTTTTTCTTAAAGCTATCTTCTCTAAGACCCGAATAATCTATTCTAACTTTATCATAATCAAGATAATTATACAATGACCCCACCCTAATCATAAAAAATTCATCGAGGTTAGAAGCTGCTATAGCAAGAAATTTAAATTTCTCGAAAATATTCCTTTTATCTTTTTTGATCTGGTCAAAAACCCTATCATTAAATTTTAGCCAACTAAGATCCCTACTGATTAATTTGCTATTATTGATGGTTTCTTCAATTTTATCAAGCTGGATCAATTTCATGTTTTTTCTATTATAATGGTAAAAGTAGACCAATGATACTAAATTATTTATAGAATAAAAAAAGGGCCAAATGCCCTTTTTTATTCTTTTGTGAACACCTATACCATTTATCAGGTGTCAATTTTTGCGTATTTAGCATTCTTTTCAATAAACTCTCTTCGGGGAGCCACTTCATCTCCCATTAGCATGCTAAACAAATGATCGGCTTCAGCAGCGGATTCTATGGTTACTTTTTTCAAAGTCCTCGTTTCAGGATCCATCGTTGTGGTCCAAAGTTGCTCAGGATTCATTTCTCCAAGCCCTTTATACCTCTGAATATTGACACTGTCCTCTTTTCCATCGGGAGCCAATTCCTTCACAACCCTTTGCCTATCTTCTTCTGTCCAACAATACCTTTCTTCTTTGCCTCTTTTCAACAAATAGAACGGTGGTAGAGCAATATAAACATACCCACTTTCTATCAAATTCCTCATGTACCTGAAAAACAAAGTAAGTATAAGGGTCCTGATATGAGAACCATCAATATCAGCATCTGTCATGATAATGATTTTGTGGTAGCGAAGTTTGGACAAGTCCAATTCTTTTTCATCGTTCGCAGTTCCGAATTTAACACCTAAAGCTGTTAAAATATTTTTTATTTCATCATTATCGTAGATTTTATGCTCTTGGGCTTTTTCTACGTTTAGGATTTTTCCTTTTAAAGGCAATATGGCCTGAAAATCTCTGTCTCTTCCTTGCTTGGCAGAGCCTCCTGCAGAGTCCCCTTCCACTAAATACAATTCACAAACAGCGGGATCCGAATTGGCGCAATCTGCCAACTTCCCGGGAAGCCCTCCTCCACCGAGTACATTTTTACGCTGCACCATCTCACGGGCTTTTTTGGCCGCATGCCTGGCCTGTGCAGCCAATACCACCTTACCGATGATTATTTTAGCCTCTTTGGGGTGTTCTAATAACCAAAATTGTAAGGTCTCAGAAACTGAAGCATCTACCGCACCAGTTACATCAGAGTTCCCCAATTTGGTTTTGGTTTGCCCTTCAAATTGAGGCTCAGCAACTTTAACTGAAATAACAGCTGTAAGCCCTTCCCTGAAATCATCACCTGAAATATCAATTTTAACCTTATCAAGCATCCCTGATTTATCAGCATAGCTTTTAAGGGTTCTGGTAAGTGCTCTTCTAAAGCCGGAAACGTGCGTACCTCCTTCATAGGTATTAATGGTATTGACGTAGGACACAACATTTTCTGTATAAGAATTATTATAGCCCATGGCCACCTGTACGGGCACACCGTTTTTCTCTGACTCTATGTAAATCGGCTTTTCAATGATTTTTTGTTTGTTTTCATCCAAATATTCAACAAACTCTATCAAACCACCTTCTGAATAAAAATCGTCTGCTCGATAATTACCCTCCTCATCTTTTTCTCGGAGGTCTTTAAGCGAAATTTTAATGCCTGCATTCAAAAAGGCCATCTCTCGCAAACGATTTGCTATCGTCTCATATTTATATTCTAAGATTTGAAAGATCTCATGATCTGGCTTAAAATGAACATGAGTTCCTCTGCGATCTGTCTCTCCTATTTCCCTTACTTCATATTGAGGTACACCTCTTACATACTCTTGTTCATGAATTTTTCCTCCTCTATGAACGGTTACCTTCATGGAAGAGGATAAAGCATTCACACAGGAAACCCCAACTCCATGAAGTCCACCTGAAACTTTATAGGTATCTTTATCAAATTTGCCTCCGGCATGTAGCACAGTCATTACAACCTCTAAAGCTGACCTGTTCTCCTTCTCATGAAAATCGGTAGGAACCCCCCTACCATTATCCTGTACCGATACTGAATTGTCTTCATGCACAATTACAGAAATGGTATCACAATGGCCGGCAAGTGCTTCATCTATGGAATTATCAACAACTTCCCAAATCAAGTGATGAAGTCCTTTAATCCCAATATCACCAATATACATGGCCGGTCTTTTTCTAACCGCTTCTAACCCTTCCAACACCTGAATATTCTGGGCTGAATAATCGCTTTTATTCGACGACGCTTTTTCCTTACTCATAGTTAGATTTTATGGCCTAAGAAGTGCCATTTCAAATTCAAATATTAAAACTAAACTAAAGACAAAAATACACAAAAAAAACGAGACTTTAACCCTTTTTTTGGCTATTGTTGCTATAATAAACATGGATATACCCTGAAAGCCTATCTGACTGTATTTCAAGCAACAACTTCATTTTTTTCACAAAATTTATTGAATAATTCTGGGAGAAGATACGCCTTTCTAAACTTTATACATTAAATAACCCCTCCATTAACTCATTAAAATATTCATTTAATACTGATCATCTGAATAGGATTAACCATGCACTAGACAGTAAAATTGTAGCCACTACAAAGCAGCAATTTACGCTTGGCAGCAATTGAATATTTGTTAAAGCAAGGCTTGGTTATCCATCTTCTTAAACAGATTGCTCGTTCAAGAAATCATACCGCAGGCTTTAATATTGTCCGGTGCTCAAGAGCACTAGGGTACATGCAGGGACCACTTCAATCCCATTGGTTTTCGCCAAATTCATTAATTCTTGATTTTCTGTACCGGGATTAAATATTATTCTTTTGGGTTTTAGAGATAAAATGTAATCATACCACTCATCTTGATGCTGTGGCCCAATATAAAGGGTAACGGTGTGAATGTCTTGCAATGAAGGTTTTTCCCTCAAATTAAGAATTGGTTTTCCTAAGATATTCCCTGTTTTGATACCAACAGGTACGAAAGGAATAGCTCGTTCATGCAACATATTGGCTGCAGTATAGGCATATCTAGATGGATTCGGACTTGCTCCTAAAACCACGGTTTTTTTATTTTCTGTCATCATTTAATTTTCTTTAAAATTACAGATGCAACATTTTATTTACCGCCCATATTTTTCTATTAATTTTTCTGCACAACGCTCTCCATCCATGGCTGCAGATACGATTCCTCCTGCATAGCCGGCACCTTCTCCACATGGATAAAGCCTGCTGATTTGAAGATGTTCAAAGCTTTCCTTGCTTCTTGGAATCCTTACAGGAGAAGAGGTCCTGCTTTCTACACCTACAATTTGGGCTTCATTGGTGTAATACCCCTTCATCTTTTTATCCATCATCGGCAATGCCATGGCCAATCTTTTCGAGATAAAATCCGGAAGAAAATCGTTTAAATTAACACTTTTTAACCCCGGCTGGTAGGAAGTGCTTGGTAGATCTTGACTCTGGCGATTTTTGACAAAGTCCACCACCCTTTGTGCAGGAGCAACCTGAGACCTTCCTCCGGCTTCCCAAGCGGCCTGTTCTACTTCCCGCTGAAACACCAAGGAAGCCAGTGGACCATACTGCCCATATCTGCCAAGATCTTCTAACTCTACAGCCACAACCATACCAGAATTGGCAAATTTGCCATCTCTTCTGCTTGGGCTCATCCCATTGACCACCACTTCCCCAGGTGAGGAAGCCGAGGGCACAATAAATCCACCCGGGCACATACAAAATGAAAATACACCTCTCTGCTTTCCATCCAACACGGTTTGTTGAACAAGGCTATAGGAGGATGCCGGTAAATAAGGTCCTCTATCTGATTGACAGTGGTATTGGATACTATCAATTAATTTTTGCTCATGTTCAATGCGCACGCCTAATGCAAAAGGCTTTGCTTCAATTAAAACTTTTTGCCTGTGGAGCAAATGAAAAATATCTCTGGCAGAATGTCCTGTTGCTAAAATTACTCCTAATCCAAAAATTTTCTCCCCCTCCCTTGTCACTACCCCTTTGATGGAGTCATTTTCCAAAATGAATTCGGTAACCTTTGTATTAAACAATACTTCTCCCCCTGCCTCTAGTATACTTTCCCTGAGTTGAGTAATCAATAAGGGTAATTTATTGGTACCTATATGTGGATGCGCCTCCACTAAAATGTCTTCTTTGGCACCATGGGCAACCAAAATTTCCATAATCCTCCGTAAATCTCCTCTTTTTTTTGAACGGGTATATAGTTTGCCATCCGAATAGGTTCCTGCACCTCCTTCACCAAAACAATAGTTGGAATCCGGGTTTACAATGTGTTCTTTATTCAAAGCTGCCAAATCCCTTCGGCGAGAACGAACATCTTTACCGCGCTCCAAAACAATAGGCTTTTTCCCGAGCTCAATGGCTCTTAACGCAGCAAAAAGTCCTGCCGGGCCGGCCCCAACAATTACTATTGGGTCACTATTTGATACATTGTGATAATCTTTACCTCTACTGATAAGAGGTTCGGGTGTTTGACCGCTGTATACTTCAACAGTAACATTAATTTTAACCTTTCTGCCCCTTGCATCAATAGACCTCTTTGTGGCCCTAATTATAAGGTCTTGGTGAGGAGAGAGCCCTGATTTTTCCGCTACTATTTTATTAAACAAAGCTTCATTATAAGCTTCTTCGGGGCTTAAAGCCAGCTGCAATTCTTTTTTCATAAGTTACTTTTCCACCACATCTAGCAATTCCGAATCCACCCATCGTTTACCCCATTCTTTAATTTCCGACTCCGTCCACAATTCAGGATAAAAAATAACTTTCTGAAATCTAGGTGGTAAAAATTTTTGCCAATTGGTACCTCCTGTTGCTGCTATATCCATAGGGTTTTTGTGCAGGTATTTCACTGCGGATTTATAGTGTGCTAGTGGCCAAAAAACATTGGCTTTTTCATCCAGCTCTTTCATCAAACTTGTCAATTCGTCATCCTTCTCATCCAGGTAAACGTATTTCTTCCACAAGTTATTTTTTCTGAATTTCGCAATCAGCTCCTTTAATTCAGTTCCATATTTTTCTTCAAAAGACTTCAGTGTCAAAGTTTTTTCTCCGGTCGCCAATTCCTTGGCTCCATATTGCCAATATAAAATATCAAACAAACTATCTATATTGGTAAGGTTAATGTCTTTATAATCTTCTCTTTGCTCCAAGTATACAAGATTTTGAATATCTGTACACATAATTTCTATCATTCGATATTGGGCGCTCTGAAAACCACTTGCAGGTAGCAAAGACATCCTAAATTTCATAAACTGCTCTCTTTCCATCCCTTTCCACATGACGGCAAAAGAAGAAATTAACAAGTCAAAATACATAATGACCCTTTTCAGCCGTTCTTTAAAAAACTTAAGACCTATATTGTCAACAGCAGCCATTTGTTCCAACTCCCATAAAATCAGGTTGAAGTATAACTCGGTAATTTGATGATAAATGATGAAAATCTTCTCGTCTTTAAAAGAAGTTCTTGGCTGTTGCAGAGTAAGGAGGGTATCTAAATTTATATAATCCCAGTAGTTAAGATAATCTGCATGCAAAAGCCCTTCAAGGTAAGAGGATAAATCCTGTCCTGAAGCCCTGAATTTTTCTTCCAGAAGTTTAATTTTATCTACTATTTCCTTTTCGGGATATTTATTTTCCATGCGGGTTGCTGAAGCATTATTTCATTAAAATACATTTAACAGAATTATTCTTGGGAAAACCAAGCATAAATCTCTATCTGCCGGCAAATTAACAAGATTTTCGCGTAAACAACCCTTGTATTCGCCAAAAATAGCGCAACAATGACTTACATCATTCATTTAAAAATTTTAAAGATTTCATCTGATCCTACTTTTTATCACCACAGTTTTGGTAGGGCTCAAAGGGTCATTGCTAAAAAAAGTAATGGTTTTGTGGTCGATACCCTTACGTCCTTTTGGATCAAATGAAAAAACAAGATCCACTTTTTCTCCTGCTTTTATATCCATAGTGGGGAGCTCATAGGTCAAACAATCACAATTGGTAACAATCTTTCGTATGTTTAACAATTTTGGCCCGGTGTTTTCAAGCGTTAAAATTCTGGAAATTACATTTTTTGGACCAATTTTACCTAAGTCAATTTCCATTTCTTCAACGAATAGCTTGGGCACCTCATTCACTTGACTTAAAGGTAGCGGAGGAAAATACTCATGAATGGTAGCCATTAAATGCATGGGAACATTGAATCGCTCTCCTGATAAAAATGAAAGCGGAAATGTATCACGGAGAAAGCCTAAATCATCTCTTAAAGCAGGGTCATACTCTAATTCTAAAACGCCTCTACTATTACCTTCTACCAAGGGAGGTTCTATCTTTACCTTGACATAAGAAGGGATACTGTCCTGTTTTAAATTGAGTTGGATTGGGAAATCATTGAAGTTATAAAAGTCAATAAATTTAATTTTAGGTTTGTTGGTATACATCGTACCCAAATTATTTTGGTTGAAAACAAAACCTAAGCCATTCTTCTTTACTTTGTAATGGACTTCAGGATCCTCTGGATAATGAATATTCACCCCTTCCAAAAACAAAGAATCTCCTGAAGGTTTAACATTGGTTTTAACCAGAATCATTTTTGAGAAAGTGCCTCCTCTAGTTTCCGGGTCAAAGGTAACCTGAAGGTGACCAACCTTATTTGGGGCCAAAGTATCTTCAGAATAGGCAACCACGGCACAGCCACAGTCTGTAATTACTTCTTTGATATATGCATTGGAATCTGTTTGGTTTAAATAATAGAAATCTGCCAACTTAATTTCGTTTTCCGGCAATACCCCTCCAATGTTTATCAGATTATTTTCCCAAATTAAGCCTTCTTCTCCAACTTCCTGACTATTAACAGCTACGATGTTAGAAAGCATCATAGCACCAACATTTAATAAAAACACTAAGTACTTCATATTGGCAAATAACGGTAAAATAACCACAAATTATTGTTTAAATTCCTTAAATTTGTGTCAAAAAGACAATAATGGCAAGAGTACTCACAGGTATACAAAGTTCAGGAAAACCGCATTTAGGGAATATTTTGGGTGCAATAAAACCAGCCATAACCTTGACAAAAAATGAAGACAATGAATCATTTATCTTCATCGCAGATTTTCATTCACTTACTACGATCAAAGATCCAGCAGTTAGAATTGACAATGTCAATGCTGTTGCTGCAGCATGGTTGGCTTTCGGGCTGGATATTGACAGGTCAGTATTTTACAGGCAGTCAAGAATACCACAGGTAACTGAACTTACTTGGTACCTAAGTTGCTTTACACCATATCCCATGCTGGCCAATGCCCATAGCTTTAAAGACAAATCTGATCGCTTATCAGATGTCAATGCAGGCCTATTTACCTATCCTGTATTGATGGCGGCAGATATTCTGCTTTATAGTGCAGACTTGGTACCCGTAGGTAAAGATCAGTTGCAACACTTAGAAATCTCTAGAGACATTGCCAGTGCTTTTAACCACCGTTTAGGTGAAGAGGTATTAAAAATACCGGAGCCACGGATCAGTAATGAAGTGATGATAATTCCAGGTACGGATGGTCAAAAAATGAGTAAATCTTACAACAATTTCATCGATATTTTTCTACCAGAAAAGCAATTAAAGAAAAATGTCAATACCATTGTGACGGATAGTACACCTCTGGAAGAGCCTAAAGACCCGGATGTTTGCAATGTTTACAAACTCTATAAACTTATAGCTAGCGAAGAACAAACCTTTGCCTTGCGAGAAAAGTATTTGGCAGGTAATTTTGGTTATGGCCATGCTAAAAAAGAATTACTTGGCTTGATCTTAGACAGTTACAAACATGAAAGGGAGCAATTCTCATATTATATGAAAAATCTTCCGGAATTGGAGGCAAAACTCGAAGCCGGTGAAGAAAAAGCCAGAGAAGAGGCCGGTGAAATTTTAGCGATAGTTAGAAAAAAACTTGGCTTTGGATAAATCCACAATATCAAGTTTAGGTTAAAGCTTGATATTTTATTTCTCAAAAAGATGAAAAACAGGTACTAAACTACCTGTTTTTTTTTGCCATTTTGTTCTTTTTAAATGCATCAAAAAAAATTGGCAATCCGGAAAACAAAAATATTGTTTAACCCGATTGCCAATAATAAAGATTAAATAATTTTTCTAATTACCTGGATCTCCAAAGGTCTTTTAATGATCTTCCATTGATTACCATGACAAAACGAGTTGGATTTGGCACCAAGACTATCCTCACATCTTGCCCATCGAATTGTTCAGATTCAATTGGAACGCCTTCTCTACCTTGGACATCATAGGTAATGACGCCTCTTGCATCCGGTAACATTGGAATATAGTTGTTTGCCAAATAAGCAGAAGGCAGAAGCACATCATTGTCAGACACCAATTTGGCATAAATGTCTTCTAATTTACTTTCCAATTCGTCTCCAAACTCCTCATTCAAATCATCTTCAAGGTCATGCATTTCCTCCTCGATGTCATCATATTCAGGGTCAGCATAAGTTATTTCACTCAACTTTATTCGCAATTTCACGATCTTGGTGAGCTCCACATCTAATTTCTCAAAATCCATATAAGCTAATACTATTATATTTTTTAAATAGATGAAGGTAAATAATATGAAACCATATTCCAACTTAGAATTATTAAAAGTATGGGAGCCAACTTATTATTTTATTAGAAGGAAAAATCTAAAGGCTCATTAAGGCATAATCCATATAAATGCTTATATTTTGGCTATAATTCTCAAACCATAGTAATTTTTTTTTAAAAATATGACTGACACAATCATAATCGAAAAAGCTCAAGCTTGGCTTAATAGTAACATCGACGAAAAGAGTAAAGCAGAGATTCATGCTTTATTAAATGCACAAGACCAAACGGAACTTATTGATTCCTTTTATAAAGATCTAGAGTTTGGCACAGGAGGTTTAAGAGGATTAATGGGTGTGGGTTCCAACAGAATGAATGTTTATACCATTGGAATGGCCACCCAAGGATTGGCGAATTACCTTAAAGCCTCTTTTCCCGAAGAGGAAATAAGCCTTGCAATTACCCATGATTCCAGAATCAACAACACGCTTTTTGCAGAAACTACCGCAAATGTATTGACCGCGAATGGAATTAAAGTAAAATATTTTAGAGACATGCGCCCTACACCTATGCTTTCCTTCGCCATCAGGCACTATGGTTGTAAGAGTGGGGTGATGGTAACAGCATCCCATAATCCTAAAGAGTACAATGGCTATAAAGTTTATTGGGATGATGGTGGTCAAGTGGTTGCACCCCATGACAAAAATATCATTGCCGAGGTGATGAAAATTAAATCTATAGATGATGTAAATTGGGCCAAAGACGACACTTTAAAGGAGTATATTGAAGAAGATTTTGACAACATTTACCTTGATGAAGTCAAAAATTTAAGCATGTCACCGCTAACCAATTTAGCAGAAAAAGACATGACCATTGTTTTTTCACCTATCCATGGTGCATCCGGAAAAATGGTTCCTGATGCCTTAAAGGTTTTCGGTTTTGAGAATGTTCATGTGGTTAAAGAACAAATTGAACCGGATGGTAACTTCCCGACGGTTAAATACCCTAACCCGGAAGAAACAGAAGCATTGGATCTTTCAATTAAACTTGCCAAAGAAATTAATGCTGAGCTAGTTTTAGCCTGTGACCCGGATGGGGACCGGTATGCTGCAGTCGTTAAAAACGAAAACAATGACTATGAATTACTAAATGGTAATCAGACAGGCGCCCTTATCATCTATTACCTGCTCAATATGTACCGTGAACAGGGAAGACTTACCGGAAACCAATTTACAGTAAGTACCATCGTGACTACGGGCTTATTGGGAGAAATTAGTAAAGGTTTTGGCGTTGAATATTATGATGTGCTAACAGGTTTCAAAAACATTGCAGCAGTAATATTAGCCAATGAAGGTAAAAAAGAATTTATTGCCGGAGGAGAAGAGAGTTATGGATTCCTGGTAGGAGATTTTGTGAGAGATAAAGATGGGGTTTCTGCGTGTGCAGTAGTGGCTGAAATTATGGCTTACTACAAACAAAAAGGCCTAAATATAATAGACGTCTTGGCTGAGATTTACATGGAATACGGATTCTATAAAGAAGCACTTATTTCCATCACTAAGAAGGGCAAAGACGGAGCAGAACAAATTCAGGAGTTGATGAAGGGATTTAGGACCAATAAGCCTAAATCAATCAACGGAATTGCCGTTAGCAAGATCGTGGATGTACAAGAAAGCATCAGCTATGACATGAAATCGGGTACCGAGGAAAAATTAGAACTGGATAAATCCAATGTAATACAATTTTACCTTGAAGATGGAAGCAAAATTTCTGCAAGACCATCCGGCACAGAACCTAAAATAAAATACTACATCTCTGTCAATGAAAATTTACCCAACAGAGATGCCTATCGGGCCACAGAGGCCTCCCTTGAAGCAAAAATCAGTGCTTTGAAATCATTCTTTGAATAAAATACATGATAATGCCGGCAATAAAGCCGGCATTTTTTTTTGCTTATCCTTCCTCCTGTTTCTTTTTTGCATATACCCCGAATAAATAAGAGAAAATAACCGTCCCTCCTGCTATCGTAGGAATATAAGGGTGGTAAATGACTCTAAAAAAATACAATATATATACGATTGCCGCTATAAGCCCAATTAAGGCAACGATAATTTGAAGCTTCTTCAACATAATTATTTTAATGTAAAACTAATGGTATGCTCTCCTAAGGATAGGCTAAAGGATGCACTATCAAATGTAGGAGCAGAAAAAGCAGCTCTTGCATCATTAGAAAATCCATAGCGATCTTTTGGTATTCCAAACAAATTTTTGCGCATTACACCATCCCCATCAGCATCATAAAATGCCGAAACAGCATAAATACCCGTTTCCAAATTCTCAAATTTAAATATAGCTTTCCCTGATTGAACCTTGGCTGTAGCAGTTTCAAGAGCCTCAGTAGCTTGCTCTGGAAAACCTTTGTCCCCTTTGAACAACAACAGCTGCACAAATCCGGAATCTGTATCTGGTACTTCTACCTGTATGGTCAACTGTGCGCTATTGTCTGGAAGGTAAAGCCCCATAAGTAAAGTGAAAAGAATAAGTATGGTTTGGTTAATCATTTTGCTAAAGTACGCAATTGATCTATTTTACCTGAACTTGTTAACTTGAATTGGGGTAAAAACAAGATTTTTCGGGGATTATGAAATTTAGGAAGCAAGCTTTTCGCCCTTTGGAGTAATAATTTTCCGGCTTCAACATCTTCCTTTCCTTCAATAACCAAAGTCAAAGCTTGACCCAGCTTATCATCCTTAATCCCTGCTAAAAAAAAGATGCAATTAGGAAAGTACTCTTGCATAAGGTCTCCTATTTTTTGTGCAACTTCTTCCGGATGTATTTTTATCCCGCCCGAATTCACCACATGATCTGCTCTACCCTTCCATGTAAAAGAGTTTTCACCTTCAAGGTTTACAATATCATTTGTCTGCAACCAAGCTTTGCCCCCCATAGGAGCAAGAATCATGAGTCGATTGGAGGCATCTACTTTTACCTGCACATTGGGTAAAGCCTGGTAAATTAAATTGCCATGGCTTTTTAAATTGGCAAGTGCAATGTGAGAAACCGTCTCCGTCATGCCATAAGTCTGAAAGACCTTGCCCGGTAAAAGACTCAGTTTCACTCTCAAATTAGCAGATATGGGGGCACCACCAATGATTATATTTTTAATTTTTTCCAATGCTAAGGCTCCTTTCTTTGAAGTCAAGCTTTTTTCTACTTGCAAAGGTACCAAGGCAACGAAATCAAAAAACTCATTTTCCAATCCTTTAAGCGGGTTGCCATCTGCCGGTTTCACAATTAATTCTCCCTCCCACTCTAAGGCTCTGACAAGCATCATTTTACCGCCTACCTTCTCGGTATCAAGGCAACAGAGCATTTTACAGCCTTTGTTAAACCCGAAAAAGGCTTTGGTAGCCTTAGCACTTTCTGCCAATTGCTTACGGGAAACTGTCACTTTCTTAGGCAAGCCTGTAGATCCTGAAGTTAATAGATCAAAATTATCCTTGCCGTTCAACCACTGCTCACAAAAATTAAAAGCTTTTCTGTAAGTTGAAGGCAAATGATTGCCCTCCCCTCTTCGAATCTGATCTATTGTAAAAGTTGTGTTTCCGAATGTTATCATAGCTTTTTGCCTGTACAAAATAAAGAAATTATAAACTCTCAGCCATAATCAGCAAGGTTAATTTTACAAAATAAAAATAGGCTGTTAACTTGCAACAAAAAATCAACCTGGAAATGATCAATTGGAAAACAGTAAAAGAATACAAAGACATTACATATAAAAAATGTGAAGGGGTGGCCAGAATCGCCTTCAACAGACCGGATGTTAGAAATGCCTTTCGTCCCCAAACCACCAGTGAACTTTATGATGCCTTTTTGGATGCACGGGAAGATGTAAACATTGGTGTGGTTTTGTTGTCTGCAGAAGGTCCTTCCTCTAAAGATGGAGTTTATTCCTTTTGTAGTGGGGGAGATCAAAAAGCAAGGGGTCACCAAGGGTATGTAGGTGAAGACGGGATGCACCGCTTAAACATTTTGGAGGTACAACGGTTAATTCGCTTTATGCCAAAAGTGGTTATAGCTGTAGTTCCAGGTTGGGCAGTTGGAGGTGGACACAGTCTGCATGTTATTTGTGACCTTACTCTGGCAAGTAAGGAACATGCCATTTTTAAACAAACTGATGCGGATGTAACCAGTTTTGATGGAGGATATGGATCTGCCTATTTAGCTAAAATGGTAGGTCAAAAGAAAGCCCGCGAAATTTTCTTTTTGGGACGCAACTATTCTGCTCAAGAAGCCTATGAGATGGGAATGGTAAATGCAGTTATTCCCCACGATGAACTGGAAGTCACTGCTTTTCAATGGGCCCAAGAAATTTTGGAAAAATCTCCTACTTCAATAAAAATGTTAAAATTTGCATTTAACCTTACAGATGACGGCATGGTTGGTCAGCAAGTTTTTGCTGGAGAAGCAACGAGGCTAGCCTATATGACTGAAGAGGCAAAAGAAGGCCGGGATGCTTTTCTCCAGAAACGCAAGCCTAATTTTAAATATATTAAATGGATACCTTAAATCCACTAAATCTTTATAATCATTAATTTTCAACTCAGAGATTAAGTAAGAAATAGCTGGAGGAAGCATCAATTCTACAGCTATTTCTTCCTATTTTTATATTTCAATCATTTTTCTACCATCCTTTCTATATTTTCATGATTTTAGTCATGATTTTTCCTGACCGTCTCCATTGGTGTTTCTTACTAATTTTGGTATTTTTAACTAATTCCTATTGAGAACTAAAAAGAGAATTAGAATGATGGATTTTGATTTAAAAAAATACGAAATTGAGGTAACTGACATTTTGAGAAATGGGGAAACTGCCTTGTTATATGAGGCTGCCTTGAGGTTAGAGAAAGGATCTGCTATTTCCAATACAGGAGCTTTAATGGTATACTCAGGCACTAAAACAGGAAGAAGCCCTAAAGACAAGCGGATCGTAAGACACCCTGAGTCTGAGAAAGACATTGATTGGGGTTCGGTAAATTATGAAATGGACGAGCACACTTTTATGGTGAATAGAGAGCGAGCCATAGATTATTTCAACACTAGGGAACATCTGTATGTAGTAGATGCTTTTGCGGGTTGGGATCCAAAGTTCAGAATTAAAGTAAGAATAATTTGCACAAGAGCATACCATGCCTTGTTTATGCAAAACATGCTTATTCTTCCTTCCGAAGAAGAGCTTAAAGAATTTGGAGAGCCGGATTATGTGATATTTAATGCGGGAGAATTTCCGGCCAACCACTTCACAACCAATATGACTTCCAAAACAAGTGTAGGGATAAGCTTGGAAAATAAAGAAGTGGTAATTTTAGGTACTGAGTATGCCGGAGAAATGAAAAAGGGGATCTTTACAATAATGAACTACTTAATGCCTGAGCAAGATGTATTATCTATGCACTGCTCAGCTAATGTAGGGGAAAAAGGAGATGTCACCTTACTCTTTGGCTTATCGGGCACAGGCAAAACAACTCTTAGTGCAGATCCAAAACGCAAGCTAATTGGTGATGACGAGCATTGTTGGCACAATGACGGTGTTTTCAATATAGAGGGTGGTTGCTATGCCAAAGCCATTGATTTAAGTGAAGAAGCAGAGCCTGACATTTTTGGTTCCATTCGCTATGGTACAGTTTTAGAAAACGTTGTCTATGATCCAGTAAGTAGAAAAGTTGATTATTCTGATACTACAATCACTCAAAACACCCGTGCCTCCTACCCAATCGATTATATAGAAAACACCAAAATCCCATGTACCGCAGGGCATCCAAAGAACATCATTTTTCTTACCTGTGATGCTTTTGGAGTATTACCTCCGGTAAGTAAGTTAGATGCGGAACAAGCAAGCTACCACTTTATTTCAGGATATACTGCCAAGGTTGCAGGTACGGAAATGGGGGTGAAAGATCCTGAAGCTACCTTTAGCGCTTGTTTTGGTGCGGCATTTATGATGTGGCATCCAAATAAATATGCTAACTTATTGGCTGACAAAATAAAAAATCACAATGTGAATGCTTGGTTGGTCAATACGGGATGGAGTGGTGGTTCCTATGGTGTAGGGGCAAGAATAAAGTTAAAATATACACGAGCGATTCTAGACGCGATCCACAATGGGGATTTTGACAATGTTTCATTCGTGAAAGAAAATGATTTTAAACTTCAAATCCCTACAAGCTGCCCCGGAGTGCCAAGTGAAATATTGGTTCCTGAAAATACATGGAAGGATCAGGAGAAATTTAAGAAAATTAAAAACAAACTAATTAATCTTTTTAAAGACAATTTTAACCAATTTAAGGATCAAGTTGATAACAAAATCATTCAAGCCGGCCCAAAATAAATTGCAAATGAAAAGCTACAATTGTTTTGCTATACTAATTGCTTTCGTAGGTATAGTTTTAATTCAATGTCAATCAAAAATAGACGAAGGGGTGTCCATAGGCACCCCTTCTCTTTTAATTGATAACAAGGAAATTCTACCTTTTGAAGAATTTGTTTCAAGTATTGAATTCATCCCGTTAATTGCCCCAAAAGACACCTTGATTAATCTTTCCTGCAGTGTTTATGACTTGGTCATAAAAGACAAGATTTATTATGCCAGTAGGTGCTCCAAGGACTTCTCCATTCATTCCTTTGATCTTAGTGGAAATCACCTCCGTAGCTGGAACAAAAAAGGAAGCGGCCCCGGTGAATATCCTGCTATTCATGACATAATAGTAGAGAACAGCACACTATTCATTAACACAGGAAGGGGGAATTTACTAAAATACAGCCTTCCAGCATTTGAATATCTAGGTGAAATTAAATTGGTGGATAACAACTTTGTCCCTACCGTCTCAAAAAATGGAGAAGATAGTTGGTTAATTTCCTCTGAAAAAATTGGGAATGGTCAAGAAAAAATTTTTCAAATTTTAAATACGAAAACTAATGAAGTTAAAGCACTCCCCATTTTATCTCTCCCCTATAGTGGTGAGTTAAACCCCGGATTGATCGCAGATTCAGAAATGGGGAAAATATTGAATTTTGGACTATCCGATACAATTTATCATTTTCAGGAAGATACGGTAACATCTTATCTTTCTCTAAATTTTGGAAGTAAGGGAATTGCTGCCGAGGACTATGAATTGGAAGGGCACACTTTTATGGAAAAAATTCTCCTTTCACAAAATTACGCCTTCAACTCGGGCTTAATAGATTATAGTGATGGAGTCTTAAAGCTAATGATTTATGGGCTTGAAAAACGTAATAATTTTGACCAAGGAGATCTATCTACTTTTCCTTTTTATGATGTATTTATTCAACGTGACACGGGCAAGAAGAAAATCACCAAATCATTAACCGATGTCCGAAACAGTAGTTATTCAAAAGAGGGATATTTTTATCAAGTTATGCAATATGAAGATTGGCAAAGGGCGATAGATATTTCTTACTTCGGAAAGCATGAAGAACAACTATTACAATGCATAGAAAACTTAACTGATGAAGAGGACCCCATCATATTAAAGTATAAAGTGACATTTTAAAAATAATTTGCCGGGAAATAGCGATTAAAAAAAAACCTAAAAGCTTAATTTTGAAAATACAACATTTTCTAAAAGATGAGAACCGAACTTTACCCCAACTTATTAATTGAAAATATAAATTTCATGAAAAATTCAACTTACATCTTGTACCCCTTTCTAATGCTGATCTGTTTGATCACCTCTCAACTGACCGTCCATGCCCAAAACCATCAAGAAGAAATCTACAAAATTGCCGAAAATGACACCTTAAAAATGGACATTTATCTTTCTGATGAAAATAAGAAGGACAAGCCAGCAATCGTATTTTTCTTCGGAGGAGGATGGGTTTCCGGAAGTTGGGATCAATTCCGCCCTCATGCAGTGCATTTTTCAAAAAAAGGTTTTGTCACCATACTCGTAGATTACAGGGTTGCTTCACGGCATGGAACCAGCCCATTTGAAGCGATCGAAGATGCAAAATCGGCCATGAAATATGTCAAAATGAATGCAGAAAGGTTTGGCATTGATTCTGCCAAAGTAATTGCATCCGGAGGTTCTGCCGGGGGACATCTTGCGGCAAGTACCGCAACAATTTCAGGGTTTGAAGGTGGTGCTTTAAAAGAAATAAGTGCAAAGCCTGTTGCCCTACTTCTCTTCAACCCTGTCATTGACAACGGACCAGCAGGATATGGTTACGATCGACTTGGAGAACGCTACAAAGAGGTTTCTCCCTTGCACAATCTAAAAGAGGGAGTTCCACCCACGCTTTTCTTTTTGGGTACAAAAGATCGATTAATTCCTGTAATAACTGGCAGGTATTATCAAAAAGCAATGGAAAAATTAGGAAGCTATTGTGAATTTGTATTATATGATGGTCAGCCACATGGTTTTTTCAATTTTAAGAACAGAGAAATTTATGAACAAACTATTTTAGAAACTGAAGCATTTCTAGAAAAAATCGGGTTGTTTCCTAAATCTTAAAACCACCGTTAATCCGCTAACTAAAAACAATATTATTACCAAAATGTTAATTCTAATTTAAAGTTTCATTCAATTGGAAATGTTATAAAAACATGTTAAAAAGTGTAAATAAAACACTTTATAATGATTTTTGGAGAAAATTAGATGAAATATTATTTGGTATAAACAGGAAATTTGAAATATTTAATTTTTTTTCAACTTAATGAAAAGATATGCTAATATGACGCTTGCGCTTCCATTTGTTTTTCTTAAGTTTAAAAAATCATAACAATTTAAATACTTACTCAGTAAGGCATTGCGCCAGAAATATAGCTGTAGTCGGTTAAAATAAACCCACCTAGAAGCCTTTGTATTACAAAGGCTTTTTTATTTTTTATTGTAAGAGAAAAGCTTCCAAAACATCTCCAACAAAATAGGCTACTAACGCGGCTATTATACCAAGTAAAAGTGTTTCAATTACACTTTGCCAAATCCCGGTCTGGTTGACCCAACTCTTTAAAGCACCCACCAATATAAAGGCCGAGCCGGTTAACAGACAAGTCCAGAAAAAAACATCAAAATCCACTTCATAAAAGTAATCCCATACATAAACTATTAAAGGAATAAATCCTACCACCACAAAAGATATAAGCGTTGCCAAACCTATTTTTAGAGGGCTTTTAACCTCTTCAATCATATTGAGTTCGTCCTTCATCATTTCATTCACCCATCTATCCCTATCAGCCACAATCACCTCCACAACCTCTTGCAATAACTTCCCTTCAAATCCTTTTTCCTTATAAATGGCAACAATTTCTTCACGCTCTTTTTTTGGTATATTGTCCACCTCCCAATATTCTATGTTTTTGTGTTTTTGGTAATTTTCCTTTTCCGATTTGGAAGACAGGTAAGCTCCAATTGACATGGACAACCCATCCGCAAACAAATTGGCAAAACCCAAAACAATAATTACCATAGGATCCAGGTTTGCCCCCACAGCACCGGCCACTACAGCGAAAGTGGTAACTGCTCCATCTATACCTCCATATACAAATTCCCTCAGGTATTCTTGGAGATTTTTAAAGAATGGTATTTCTTGGTGTAATTCTGACTCTTCCAAAGTATATGATTTAAAATTTTAAATAGTAAAATCCTGATGGCAACGTGAACGCAATTTCAGCAGGTACATTTTTAATTTACAAAAATTCAAGTAATTGTTGACACGCTACTTTATATTCCTTTATAATAAAACACCTTGGCTTCTCTAATGCGCTGAAACATGCATTTAATGGTGCTAACGGATAATGAGTTATGATAATAATTTGTACTGTAATTATAATAATCAAAGCCAGGACGGGTTGAGTTAGCCCAAAGGAACTATTACCCTTTTTGAGAGACTGAAATTGAATATTTGAAATTAATGTCCTTGAATATGAAAGTGATAAAGCAAAACACTTCTTTTTTTTCGTCCTACTATTGTATAAAAACAAACATTCTTCTACCTTTGTACCACTTCAAACGAGGAGTAATAAAGAAACAAAAAAAGGAGTGGTAGTTCAGCTGGTTAGAATGCCTGCCTGTCACGCAGGAGGTCGCGGGTTCGAGTCCCGTCCATTCCGCACAAAAGCCTTGGTTTTCCAAGGCTTTTTTTGACTTCTTAATATTTATTAACCTATTATCACTTTTAAAAGTGAGAAATTAACAAAATAGTGGTAGTTCAGCTGGTTAGAATGTCCCGACTTATCGGGAAGGT
>TARA_R110002126_G_scaffold88895_3_pt1 | contig 22889 bp, 20 predicted proteins | sample TARA_R110002126 | Tara Oceans TARA_R110002126 (sample SAMEA4397536) | marine metagenome | biome: Polar Biome; feature: [DCM] deep chlorophyll maximum layer (ENVO:01000326); material: water (ENVO:00002006), including particulate matter (ENVO:01000060) such as... | depth 30 m | reverse complement strand
CCATTCTGCTTCTGTTTTTTGATACGGATATTTTTTGTCAGGATCGGGCTGTGTCTGAGAAGCTATAATATCATCTGAATGAGTATGAACTTCTTTCTTATTAGAATTAGCTGCTATCAGAAATAAAATAGCTGCAGCCAAAGAAACAATGATTAATGTCGCTTTCATAAAGTTCGTCTTTTTTAGTTTCGGCTAACATAACAACAATACGCAGTTAATTGTTTCACAGATTTATAACAATATTACCAATCTCTTTCAAAGTCAAAATCATAGTCATCGAGGAGAGGGAGGTTTTTTTGTTTAAAGAATCTTACACCAACGGTAAAACCAATCCACATTCTGTATTGTAGTCCTTTCCAGGTTGGATCCCAGAAGCTGTACCAGGTATAATCATTTGCGGTGTTAACTCTGGTAACCTGAATGTTATAGGAAGGACCTCCGTACAGTGATAAGCCTGATGCAAATCGGTTACCTACCATATATTTGTAAGAAAAGATAAGGTTCGTTTTCTTGCTCCAATCTTCTTCAAAATGATGCAATACCGTTAATTCTTGATTTACAAATAGTTGTTCACTTTCAATTTTTTTAAAGGAATCGTTTATATTTTTCTCTAAACCAACTCCAACTCCTACCCGATATACATTTCTGTCAAAAGAAGTATTATATCCAAAAATAGCCATATTATACACTCGATGGGTTCCTGTTGTAACTCCAATATCAGTAAAACCGGCGTCAGAATAGCGTATATCAAAGTTCTTACGTCCATTTCCATAAATGCTAAACATCCCTACAGAAGCTCCATCAATTTCTTTTGCAATATTGATTAATCCAATTTGCACTCCGTTGACTTCTGTGGCATAATTGAATAAACCACCAAACTGAGCTCCATTCATTTCCTGAGTGATGTTAGCTCCGCCCGAAATCATTAATCCTTCCTGATATCTGGAATAATTAAGTCCGCCGGTAATCATTAGCCCACTGGAATATTCTGAGGAAACATTGAATAACCCCGAAATCATCAACCCTTCCATATCATCTGAAGCAATATTTGCACCCCCGGTTATAAATAACCCACTGGCATCACCTTTTGTGGCATTGAATAATCCGGAGATCATTAAACCCTCCATATCATCCAAACTTACATTAGCGCCGCCAGTAATTTGTAAACCACTCATATTATTTTGAGCGATATTAAAAAGACCTGAAATTTGTGCACCTTCAACATTTCCTCGGGCAATATTGGCACCAAAAGCACCTTGCAAACCGGAAAGATCTCCGCTGGCGTAATTCAATCCGCCGGCAGCTTGTAAACCTTCTATATCGTCATTACTAATATTTCCTAATCCTGCGACTTGAATCCCGGATAAATCATCGGATGCATAATTCACCAAACCGGCAATGCCAATACCTTCAGAATATCCACTTGTTGCATTTACTAAACCCGCAATCTGAAATCCGGATGTGTATTCCTTGTTGTAGTTATACAAAGTTCCAAACTCGATACCATTTAAACCGCCATGGTAGCCACCAATTAGGTTGATGGAGTATTTAGCAGTGTATTTTGGCGCTGCAATTCCATTGGTGCCAATAGGATTGAAAAGAGTGATTCTCCATTTTCGATAGTCCAGATTTCCGTATTCGTCATCATAATCCTGAGCAGAAACTGATATCGTTGAAATAGAAATAAATACTAGAGAGAGTAAAGTAAAAGCAAGTAGATTCTTCATAGCTGAGATCGGTTTAAAGTTCGAATTCAACTACGAAGAAGGTTTAAAAAAGTTACTAAAAAAAGATTCTAAGCTTTAACCCTGAGTTCCCATTCTTTAAAATTGCCACGACTTTCTTTTTTTACACTAGTGTAGCGTCATCCATGAATTGTCGCAGCTCTGTTAACCTGAATTAGAAAAGCTGTATCAAATCTATTGGAAGGAGGAACAGATCGATGAATTTAATGCTTGGCTGAAAGTAAGAAATGAAAACGTCCATAAGTCAGACAAGGGGTTGCAACCCCTTGTCTGACTTGAGAAAGTGGCGTTATTTTTAGCCTAAGTTAGAAGCTGCCGAGGGCATCATTTTGTGGGAATTCAGGCTTTAAGATCTTTCATCAAGAACTTCGTTCCACGTTGAAACTTCATCAACACTTGATAAGAGTTCTTCTGTATTTCCCACTATGGAGATAGAATTAATCTTATCGCTTTGCGAGATTGCATTTACAACTTCCTGATCACTATCAGAAATAACTTTACCGAAAACGGAATGTTTTCCATCCAGCCAGGATGTTTCAATATGAGTGATAAAAAACTGACTTCCGTTAGTACCAGATCCTGCGTTAGCCATGGACAAAACACCGGGCGAGTCGTGCCTTAATTCAGGATCAAATTCATCTTCAAAAGAATAACCAGGTCCGCCTCTTCCATCACCGTTGGGACAACCGCCTTGTACCATAAAGTTATCTATTACTCTGTGAAATGATAAGTTGTCATAGTAACCGCGTTGTGCCAAATTCACGAAATTTGCCACGGTTTTTGGAGCTTTTTCAGGATATAAATCAAGATTTATATCGCCTTTTGTAGTTGAAATAGTTGCTTTCATAATGATTGTTTATTTGAGGATAAAACTTAAAAAAATAAAATTTGAATCGAGCCCTGGGTTTTCTTTCCCAGTTTGTCCATTTGATATGTGATGGAATTTATAACCACTTGCTATACTTAGTGATTTATTGAGCTTAGTTTCAATAGTAAATGAAGGGTCAAAGGTGAAGTTCAATCTCCGGCCTTTATCAGTAGGGAAGTTAGCTTCCATAAATATAAATGAACCCGAAATTCCTAGTTGATATGAAAATACAGAGTTAATTGATTTTTCGAATAAAAGACCAGCCGGAGAGAATCCAAAACCGGTAAGTTCTACGAAACGATCATTATCATCTCTTTTAGGATAATCAAAATAAATATAAGGTATAATATCAGCTGTATAGTAAAGTAATCCGTTATCACCATATTGTCGGATTACTTTTCTGGTACCTAATCCAATAATAGCTGAACGAGCGTTTTTAGTTTTGCCTAAGAGATAAACCGATTCAAAGGAATAGCCAGACCATAATCTAAATTGTAAAGGCTGCCCGGTTAACTTTTTCTGAGCAAAAGATGACTTATTAGAACTAACAAAAAAGAAAGCAGTTATAACTATGGCCTTAAAATAATAACTCAAGACGCCGAACTTTTAGTTTGTTTGGAGAGAAGAACGATAGATATAATCCAAATTACACCCCAAGCACCAGCTAAATACCATTTACTTAAATAAAGTAAAGCACCTAAAGAAGACGCATAAATTAAATGATAGATCCAGTTTGGAGTGGTTGTTTTAGCAGCTCTTTTCTGAAGAGCGGGCATAAATAAAGCAACAACTTTACTAAGAAGTAATAAACCGGTATAAACCCAAATAATAATAAATGCTGTATCATTTGGGTAAAAAAGGGTTGAGACTATTAGCCCCAAAAAAACTACATCTAATATTGAATCCTTAAGCCAACTCACGAATATTCATTTTTCAATGAAGTTAGCTTATAATTCTAAAAAGTGATAGCAGTTTATTTTTTTGTTAATGAAGTAATCCAAAGAATATCATGTTTATTTCCTGATCGTGTAATTTTTGAAGGAGAGGAGGAGGAATTCCAACTTAAACCTTCTTTTGTAGTCACATCAACTAAGTAACCTGATATTGTAATTATATGTCCTTTTCGAAGCCCAAAAAGTTCACGTTCAATATTTTCTGTTGATGAAACTAAATGCCAAAGTTCTGTTTGACTATTAATAGTATTTGCGCTGAGAGGCAATCTCAATTTATTATAAGAATAACTTCTATCCTTCAATGTGAAGTTAATGTAATCTAAATTCTTTTGATCTGATGCTTGCCCCCAGCTTACCAAAATATCATAAGGCGAGAAATGAGACATTCCGTTAAAAAAATATCTGTCTTTTTCTACTACTCTAACAGTTGCCGTTATTTTTTTGAAAGGGGAGAATGTATTTCCATCAAATGATATATCCATTTGATTATAAACTCTCGCTAATTCCGGATTCGATTCAGCAACTATTCCGGGACCTCTTTTAATTGGGATTTCTGACCATGCCAATACTGATAAACCAATGAATGCACATAGAAATATATACTTAACCATTTTTTTGTCTCTTTGAGTTGTCCTTTTAACTAAAAGAGTATCAGCAGGTACTAATCGTTACAAATAAAGGATATTCAGGAAGCTAATTTTTTATAGTTCAGATAGAATTTTTCTAAATCTTCTACATAGAAATTATCAAGAGCGGGATTTCCATCTGTACCTAAGATATCTGAAAAAGTAAATGACTTTACATTGTTATAACTAAACGTAAGTACTCCATCTTCAAAGGTAACATCGTCAATATCGTCAAAGGAATATTCAATTTTATCTGAGTTTAGTAGTACTATATCGCCTAATAAGAAATGACCTTGTGAATCGATGAATTGACTAGCTTCGATATTATGGCGTTGAACAATTTCCTGATTGATATAGTCTTTTACCGAACTTTTTACCTGCATATAAACGGAAGACTTGGTAAGGCTAAGTTTAACCTCATGGTACTTGTCTTCTATTTGAAATAAAGTAGGTTTCTCATCATTGGAAGGAATTTCATTTTCAGCATACAAAACTTCACCGTATGCAAAAAAGAAAATCAATATAAATGAGTATTTTAAAAATCGCATTTTTGGACGTTTATCTATATATCTTAGGGTTGCTAAGTGTTGTTGAGACGAATGAATTTATAAATAGTTTCAAACTTTTTTACGTTTTTTAAAATAATATATTAATTGAATAAAAAAATTAGAATTCATGCATCAAGTTGAAGTAAATCCACTGGATTTTTTGATCTTAGTTGTTGATGATTCAAAACCAAATGTTATTTTATTATCTCATATCCTTAAAGAAGAAGGGTTTAGAGTAGAAAAAAGTTACGATGGAGATGAAGCGCTTGAAAAAATAAAGCAAGTACGACCTGATCTGATCTTAATGGATATTATGATGCCCGCTATGTCGGGGATTGAAGTCGGCTATAAATTGAGAAGAAGTGAATTCGAAGATATTCCAATAATTTTTTTAAGTAGCTCAAACGAGTCTGTTGATAAAGTTCAAGCTTTTGAGTCAGGCGGAGTCGATTTTGTAAATAAACCATTTGATAAAAATGAACTTCTTGTACGTGTTAGGAATCATTTAATGTTGAAAATACTTCAGCAAGAAAGCCTGGAACAAGTACAAATATTAAAAGAGAGAGAAGTAGAACTAAGCGAAGCAAATCAGAAAAAATATATATTAATGAGAATGCTTAGCCATGATATTAAAAATCCTATTTCAGGTATCATGGGGTTGGTTTCTATTTTGCTTGAGGATGATTCTTTAGCAGAGGAAGAGAAAAATGAAATGCTTGAACTGATAAAAGAAAGTAGTGAGAAACTTCTTGATCTTGTAAAGGAGCTGTTAGACAAAGAAGTAGTAGGAGCCGGGTTTGGAACGCTAACTACCAGCGAAGTAAATATTGTTGATGTTGCACAGAAAGTAATTAATGCTAATAAACAAAAAGCAGCATTAAAGAAAATAGATATCGAGTTGGTGTCTGTAGAAGAAGAAATTTTGATTTCTATTGACCAGAAAAAGATTAAGCAAATTTTTAACACGCTCATTACTAATGCAATAAAATTTACTCTAACAGAAGGTACTGTAAAAATCAAACTTAAAAGGCATGAGAAGCTATTGTTAATAAAAATTATTGATTCAGGTATAGGAATTCCTAATGCAATGCTTCCAAATTTTTTAATATCATCTGGTAGAGAACAACAGGATAATCCTAGAGGAATTCTCGGAGTCGGACTTGGTCTCGAAGAAGTACGTGCCTATGTTGAAGCTCATAATGGAAAAATTTGGGTTAACTCAACAGAAGACATAGGAACAACTTTTTTTATTGAACTACCATTGGGAAATTAATTATAAATGGCGCACACAATTTTAGTTATAGATGATGATGAACCCATTCACATCATGGCAAAAAACTTACTGGGAAAAGAGTTTCATCTGGTTAATGCCAGAGATTCTCAAGAGGCTATTAACATTCTTTCAGAAACCCCTGTTAATTTAATTCTATCAGATATACATATGCCTGGTTTATCAGGCTTGGAGTTGTTGGAGTCTATTCGGGATGATAAAGAAAAGAGAAAAATTCCGATCCTTATTATGACAAACCTGCCAACAGTTGAAAAAGAGCGGAAGGCTTTAGATTTAGGTGCTGTCGATTTTATTAAAAAAGAGCGCTTTAATCAGGATAGAGAAGGTATTTTAGAGTTGGTTCGGATGAAGATCCTTACGGATGTTAATATCAAGGGACTTGATGAAGATCTTGAAAAAAGCAAAAACAAGCTTGTAATGAAGCTGATGGAGTCTGCAATAAAAGGTTCTTTTAAAGATACTGCTGAAACTTTTTGCACGCATCTGTCAGATATTATTCAAAGTGATTTACTCGCATTTTTTATTCATGAAGATGGAGAACCAAATCCTTTGATTATTCATGGAGACTCTAAACCAAATGAAGATGAACTGGCTGGTTTTAAGAATTCAAATTCTTTTGAGTTTTTAAACTCTAAAAAAGATTCTTACTTGAGTAACCATATCTATAATGAAGAGATTGGTTGTTTCTTGGATTTTTCATCAGCTAAGGAAATGCCAGCTGAAATTGGAGTTCCAATATTTTCAGCAAATGAAAAAGCAATGTTAATGAATAACATGAGTGCTCCTTCAGAATCAGCACTTTTTGGAAGTGTTATAATTAAGCGTTCAAAATTGTTTTCCAGTAAAGAATATGAACTCATATCTCGACTTGTAAAACAAACTGGTGCAATACTTTGGAGGCTTTACCAACAAAATAAATGAGTTTAATAAGACCTTCTTTATTACTTATTATTGAGGGAACTTATCCTTGGTACAGGGGAGGAGTAAGTGAATGGGTATATCAATATCTTAAAGCTTTAGAAGGGTATGATTTTCATATTCTTCAAGTAGCTACTGATGAATTTCAGCAGCTCGATCCTAATAATGCTTTGTATCCAATAACGGAAAATGTAAAGTCCTTTAAGCGTGTTCCACCGCCGGTACTTGCATCAAATTGGGATACTGCAAAAGATATTTGGTTTAGCTCAGTTGTTGAGGATGTTCCCTCTCATCCATATTCGTTTATCCACGTTACAAATACGGGATTTGCAGGTTGGTTAGGTAAAAAAATCGCTGATTTATTATCGAAACCATTAATCTTAACAGAACATGCTCTTTATTGGAAAGAAGTAGAAAAAGGAGCAGTAGCTTTGGAATGTGGGTATCATATTCCTGAAAATTTTACTGCAAAATCTGAAATAGCAGATATCTTCAAAAAGATAGCATCTGAAGTATATTCAGCTTCTGAAGAAGTAATTTCAGTTTCCAGAGTTAACATGCCCAACCAAAAATATTTTGGTGCTGAATCACCTACATATATTCCAAATGGAATACCGGTTGAGTTGTTAGAACCTCACAAAAAAAGAGCAAAAGAGCCTGTAATAGGATGGATAGGACGTTGTGCAGCAATGAAAAATCCTAAACTGTTCTTTGAAATAGTTGAAGCTTTCAGAAATACGGAGATGGTTCCAAACTTTGTTATGATGCTAAGTGATGCCAATGAAAAAGAACTTGAGAAACAGATAAAGACGTTAGCTTTAAAATTTCCGGAAGTAGAAATGATCTGGAATGAATCTGCTCATCAATATTTAAACAGGCTAGACTTGCTGTGTATTACAAGCCATAATGAGTCTCAACCTCTTGTAATGTTTGAGGCTCTATCAAATAAAGCATTACCGGTAGGCTGGGAAGTGGGCGATCTTAGCTCTGAATTTGGCTTTGTTGTTCCTAAAGGAACGAGTACTCGTACACTTGTTGAACAAATTATATCCTTATGGAATAAACCGGATAAGTTTGAAGAATTAGTTGAACAAAGATATGAATTAGTAGCTTATAAACACACCTGGAAAGCTATTTTTGCTAAGTACGACAGCTTATTTCAAGAAATGATATTAGAAGGATCAATGAAATGAGCGAAATTAAACCCGTTGTATTATTTGAGACGGAAGGATCTTATCCATATAGCGGTGGTGGCGTGAGTACTTGGGCTCATATTTTATGTACTGAACTTCAGGACGAGGTAGATTTTCACCTGATGGCCGTTACAGGGAATCCATTTGTTGAGCCGAGATATAAGCTCCCAAAAAATATTACTGAGATTATTCATATTCCTCTTTGGGGAGTAGAGGAACCTGCTCATTATTTTGATAAAAAGACTCCATTTTCTGAACAAATTGAAAAAAAAGCCAGAACAACTAAGAATGTCGTTAAAAAGCATTTTATGCCAATCTTTAAGGATTTTATAGAATGTTTGAACGATCCTTTTAAAGATGTAGATGTGATCAGTGAAGTCATTTATGGTTTTTGGAAATACTTTCAGCACTATGATTATAAGCTGACGATGAGAGAACCTTTGTTATGGGTAGATTTCAAAGAATCGCTGCTTACCAAATACGTTGATAATTATGATCCTGAATTAGGTGCTACTCCAAAAGTTATTGATATGACATTTGGAATGCGATGGCTTTATCATTTTATGATGCCGGTTGCTACCCCAATTCCTGCCGGAGTTAATGTTTCTCATTCCACCTTAGCCGGCTTTCCGGCTTTAGCTTCTATAGCAGCAAAATATGAGTATGGAATTCCTAGTATGGTCACAGATCATGGAGTTTATATGCGAGAAAGATTGATCAATGTTGGACGATCGGATATGACTTTCTTTTCGAAAAAATTACTTGTGGACCTATCAACCATGGTAACAAGAGCTGTGTATCATACAGCAGATCAAATTTCCCCTGTAACAACTGCAAACCAAAAATGGGAGGAAAGGTTCGAGGCTAAGCCTGAAAACATCATACCAATCTATAATGGGGTAGATACTGATCTTTTTAAGCCTATTGCAAAACCAAGCAAAACAGAAGGGATTCCAACAGTTATAGCGGTTGCACAAGTCTTTCCATTGAAGGATATCGAAACCATGATAAGAACTTGTAAAGTAGTACGTAAAACAATCCCAAATGTACAGTTTACGGTATATGGTAGCTTAGATGTTGACCCTGAATATGTTGAAACTTGCAGAGATTTGATCAAAGAGTTGGAGTTGGAAGATAATTTTACTTTTGGGGGGTTTCACAATAACCCGAGCATGATTTTTAACGAAGGGGATATTTCGATATTAACTTCTATTTCTGAAGGTTTTCCTTACACAGTTATTGAATCCATGAGCTGCGGACGTCCTGTGGTTGCAACTGATGTAGGTGGAATTAAGGATGCACTTGAAGGTTGTGGCATTCTTTGTAAGCCCAGAGATCCCGAAGAAATAGCAGCCGGTGTAGTCACTCTTTTAGAAGATACTGCGTTGAGAATAGAGCTAGGAAACAAATCCAGAGAAAAAGTACTTCTTAATTTTACTACAGATCGCTCTGTGAAGAATTACCTGTCTTCTTACAAAGAATTAGCATCTAAACCTCGAATTCCTTTAAAAGCAACAGTAAAAACCAGATCGGTAATAGATCTTTTAGAATTTTTGGAGGCAGACGAACTAGTTCATGCAAACTGATATTGAAAAAGATACAATTTTTGCTGAAGAAGCAGATCTGGGAGTTTTTGATGTTCTTGTAGAGCAGGTTTACGCTATGATTGGTAATCCTTTAAGTGTTTGGGCAGTTGCTGCAACTATTGAATCATTAGGAATTAGAGATGTTGATGCTATTGTTGACTATGGCTATAAATCTGTTTTTGATCTTGCCGAAGATGTATATAAGAGGGTTAAAAAGCATATTCGGGGAAAATATGAAGAGACTAAAGAAGCAGAATTCAAACTCGGTGATGTAGGAGAGAGTTTCAAGCTTTTCTTTAAATATTTCGGAACGGGTATTTTATTCACTATGCCGATGATCTCCCAAATTGTAGCCATTATCATCTTTGAATATGCATTATGGGCATGGTTTCGGTTTAACGTAGCCCAAGCTACAATGATCGCAATGGGTACCATTGGCGCTTTTATTATTACAGGTGGGTTTATTCAGGTACTGGGCAGGTTGGTTTCTAAATACATGGGAGAAAAAAATTATTATCTAAGTTGGCGTGCTATAAAGGCAGTTATTTATTTTGCGGTTCCTTTGGTTCTTGGAATAGCAGCATTAACCTTTTTGATAAACCTGATCTTACCATTCTATCCACAGAGAATGGTTTCATTAGGTTTAACTTACTTCATTTTAATTTCGGCAATGATGCTTTCTGCAGCTGTACTTTACGCTTCAGAGCAAAAAATGGTAATTCTTGCAAGCATTTTTATAGGAACTCTTACCGTTGCTTTTGGAATGGAAGTTTTAGATTGGGGAATTTATTTATCTCAATGGTTTGGAATTGGGCTTACAGCAGGGCTACAGATCATTTATATCATTCTTTATTATCTGTACAAGATCAGAGCGACAAGACAGCAGTTATTCAAACAATCGTTACCTAAACTTGAAGTAAGTTATTACAATACATATAGATACTTTTTATATGGCTTTGCTTATTTTACTTTTTTGTTTGTGGATAGGATTCTGGCTTGGTCTGCAGGACCTCCGCCACCTAGTTATATTATTTGGTTTAATACACCTTATGAGCTTGGAATGGATTGGGCTCTATTGAGTTTTATTTTTACTATTGCCTTGCTGGAATTTATCATTCAGTTGTTTTCACATCGAATAATTCCCGCTCAAAAGAGTTCAGATGTAACAAAGTTAAAAGATTTCAACAGATATTTTAGCAACTTCTATTCGCTTCAGCTTGTGCTGTTGTTCTTCATTGGGATAGCATCAATTTTACTTACCTATTATGGCGTTGATGCACTCCGAGTATATGCGGAAGATTACCCGGAAATAAAAGACTTTTTTGCAAGCCCCATAACAACAAAAGTATTTTGGATGGCAAGCATTGGTTATTTGTTTTTAGTTTTTGGGTTACTGAACTCGTTATTCTTTTTTACAATGAATAGGCCTGAATTTGTATTGTATTCTATGTTTGCGGCATTAGCAGTAAATGCAATTACAGGATATGTTTGCAGCAGAACAATAGGATTTGAATATGCTGTAATAGGACTAATTGCAGGTTCAATTACATTCGCAGCTATTACTGGATTAATAGGTAAACGATTTTTTAAACATTTGGATTATTTTTATTACTCTGCATATTGAGGTTACACCATGAGTAAAGACGTAAAAGATTACTTACATATTATTGGAAGCAGGCTTGGAAAAGCTTTTTCGGTAGATTCGTTTGGCGTAGAGGAAGAGCTTGAGTTTTGGGCACTTTCTGCGGAGCATATGTCTCGCAAAAAAAACCCTGCTTTCCAGAATATTATTACATGGATCGATCTCCTGTATCACGCTCCGGTACATTTTGTTTATAAACTCGAAAAGGAACATTTAATACTAATTAAGCGCCAGATAATATCTGAAAATTTACCTTTCGATAAGTTCGATAAATCATCGAAACCAGATGCTCAAAGAGCTCAATTTATTCAAGAATTTGAAAATCAAATGCAGAATATTGAGAAAAAGAGACAGTGGGATGATGATTTTAAAGAACATGGAGTATCAGCGCATACAATAGGTAATTGTGAACACATTCCTTTATATAAAAGAAATGGTGATTTTTGGGGAATTTATGTTGTAGGACCAAATCTTAAGAGTCCTGATAATATGGTTCCCAAATTTTCAATCATTAGCAGGTTATTGTCTTCATGGTTGATAAAACTTGATGAGCAGGAGCATAAATCTCAAAAACAATATCAGAAAAAGATACAAGGATTGGTCGGTGAGCTTGGTTCAGGTGCGTTGAATACCAAAGGCATTTCTGAATTGTTTCTTCTATATCTCATCCATTCTTTAAATGCAAAATCAGGAGCTGTTGTTGAATATGTTGAAGGAAAGCCGGATTTAATTGTCTCAAATAATCTGGAAGAAGTACATCTTACATCTTTATTGGGATTATCGGGTGATTCTATGTATTTGTTTGAAGGCAAAGAGTTTAAGTTGACTAGTTCAGGTAAAGATTTAGTTGATAAACTCGGCATTAAACCTTTGTTCTTACCCTATATCACTGAAAAAGTAAATGGATTTATTTGGATAAATAGACGTGAAGAAAACGAGATAAAAGACAGTCACAAAGTTCTTACAGATATATCAAATATTGTCGCTAAGTTATTTGAATTCAGAGATGAAAATCAGGTTTTTTCAAATGATCTTCTCGAAGCATTTTATACTATGCTTCGAGCGATAGAGACAAAAAGGGATAAAACAAAATATCATACTCCAAGAATGATCGCTTTTGTTGAGATGTTTGGAATGCTCTTCGGTCTCGATACAAAAGAAATGAATATTCTTAAAACTACAGCCAAACTACATGATATTGGGTATGTAGGAGCAGTAGGAATCAGCTCAATGGCAAGTATTGGATCAGAGTTAGCGCATCCAATAGCAGGTTCTATGATGATAAGTAATCTTCCTGTTAACGAAGATATACTCAACGGAATAAAAACACACCATGAGTGGGTAAATGGTAAAGGATCTCCAAATGGGTTAAAAGGAGAAGACATCCCTTGGACGGGGAAAATCATTTCCGTGTACGAATATGTGGTAGATTTCTTTGAATCTAACCCGGAAATTGAACCTGCAAGAGAAGAAGAAATGCTCGAAAAGCTAACATCTAACTTGATAGAACGAGCTGATGTTCAATTTGATATGGTACTAATTCCAACAGTTATACAACAGTTGACAATGTTAGGTTGGTCTGGTTGTGCACAATTAGGCGTAGAATAGGTTTTACCTATGCAGAAAAAATTAATTTTAATTGCAATCTACTTGTTTGTAATAAATTGTTCCTCCTCAATAAAAGAAATCACCAAAGATTCTGTATATGATTCGTTTGGAGTGGTTTATTCGGACGTTAATCCTGTTAAAGTTGCAGGTTATAAATTACTTATTGTAGAACCCTATTTTTACAGTAGAGAAGATATCTTAGAATTTCACAGTAGAGGGATAAAGGTGATAGCTTATTTATCTTTAGGAGAAGTAAACGAATCCAGAAGATATTTTGAAGAGTTCAAATCTATTGGATTAAAAGGGAAGAATGAAAATCATGGCTCTTATTATATTGATCTTTCTAAGAAAAGGGTTAAAGATAAATTTTTAAAACAAATCGTTCCGGAATTGTTTTCTTATGGGTACGATGGGCTTTTCTTAGATACTATTGATGCGGTTGCTCCTTACACAGTAAGAAGAAATATGGAGCAAGATATGGTTGAACTGATAAAAGGTATAAAATTAGCTAATCCATCTAAGATTTTAATTCAAAATGCCGGATTTTTTCTGCTTGATCAAACTTCAGAGTATGTAAATGCGGTTGCAATAGAAGATATAGCGTCTGGTTATAATTTCGATACCAATGAATATTTAGTAAAGAGTGAAGAAGAGTTCCAGGAACGACTAAAGCTCGTTGATTCCATGTTTTACGCTTATCAAATACCATTTTTGATCATTGATTTTGAACCCGTTAATACCACAAACGAACTTCTCCGCTCTAGGCTAGATAAAGCCGGTTATCCATATTTTATAAGCAATATTGGTTTTGATGGATTACCGATAAAACCTAAGAGTAATACCAAATTAAAAAAAGGAGTATGAAATGCCTTATTGGTTGATCGTATTTCTTTCGATTGCACGATTGGTACTATTTTTTGTAATTCTTTTTGCATGGATTGGACCTAAATTTTTACCACATACAAAAAAATTATATGGTATTGATAAAATGCTTTACGCATGGGTTGGCATTGGAGGAACTATAATCATAAGCATATTTGTGCTAACAATGTTACACATGTATGACTTGATTAGCTTGTTTTCAGTGCTGATAATGATTCCTATTCTATTGATCTTTTATAAAGAACTAAAGAAAGGAACTTCTTTCAGGTCAGTACTTACTGTTATCGAAAATAGAATTGTGGCAAATCAGGTTCGGATAATTGAATCAATTAAAGTATTTACTTTTAAAGGACTAAAAGAACGTTTCTCTAACAACGAAAAATTTTCATTATTTGATAATAGATTCAATATTACAGCAATTATTGTTGGTATTTCGGCTTGTGTAATTAGAGTTATTCCTGTTCTAAATAATGCAGCTCCATATAGCCGTGCATGGTATTTTGAATTAGATGATATAAAGAATATTAGATTACAACAGTATTTTGGGGAACTTCCAATCCCAAAAGGGATGCATTCTTTAGTCGGCATGTTTAGTTCATTAACACAAGTGGGACCAGAGTTAACACTTAGTTTGCTGGGAAGCCTGACTAGTTTTCTTTTAACAATTATAGTTTTTTGGTTGGTAAGAGAAATTACCAAAGGAAAAAGGCAAACAGCTGCAATTTTCGCCGCTACTATCTTTGCAATATTCCCTACATTACTTTTACCAATAACTTTAGAAGCAGAAACAGGGGTGAATTCAATTCTTTTAGCACTTAGTTTCGCTTTACCAACAGCATTTATTTTTATCAGAAACCTCAGAGCTATAGAAAAAGCTCCTTGGTTTTATGTTACTATGGGGATTATTGCAACAGCTTTAACTGATATTTTCGTACTATTAATAGTTCTTCTTCCTTTTTTGATGTATGGATTATTAGCATTGCCTAAGAAAAAGATTGCAATCAATCTTAGTAAAGTAGTTACTTATTTAATACTGGTTTTTGCTATTTCACTAAGCCCTTATTTGGTTCATTTACTCCTTACAGGTTCAGATATAACTTCATTTTTTGAACTTCAATTATTGGACACACTCATATTTAGTTACTTTCCTCATCTGATAACAGATATAGAATCCTTAAGTTCAATCTATCTATATATAACGGGGGGTTTATTATTAATATTTCTGCTTTTACATTTTGTTCAAAAGAAAGATTACTTTGCTGATGAACTGGTATTCTTTACAATGTTTGGTTCTGTAGCTTTTCTCTATTCATCGTATAATAGTTTTTCTATACCCTTCCTCGATCTGGACCAACTAAATGCATTTTATGCTATTTTAATATCTGTAATTGGAGGCTTAGCGTTTTACGCATTGTTTACCATTATAGAAGTTTTAATGAGTGTAAAGCACAGGTTTGTGGGATACGCCCAGCCGATAGCTTTGGTTTTGTTAGTTAGCAGTGGACTGTTTATTTCAGGAGGAGTAAATACAGGAACAGTATTACCCCAAACATTACCGAATGGTTTTTTTGAAGCATATTATCAGATTATCAATGAACGATTGCCTTATACTTATGCAACAGTAAGTCCTCCGATAGATAATGTTCTGGGAAAAAACAGACACTATTTTATGAATTACGAGTTTTTTCTAACTAACTATGCTGAAATCGACTCTTCCTATCAGGAGTATTTGGAACTGCCCGAAGAAATAAGACCTGATTCAGCAAATATCCCTCCGGCAAGTATTTTTGTATTTATTCAGAAACCACCATATAACTCAATTCAACAAGGAATTTTGTTCCAACCAGAAGAGCAAATGATCGCACTTAGTGAGTGGATAGATAATTTTAGTATGTTACCTAACAGAGAAGTTTTCATTTATAAAGAAACTGACGATTCAATTATATATGAAATTCTAAATCGTAAAGATGAATCATATATAGGTGATATTCTGATGAATATTTACCCGAAAAAGGAAGGACGTGCAGCTAAACTTTTTAAATAAATTAATTTTCGGTCTTTTCTTCTCACTAACAGGGTTTGTTTTTTCAAACGATGTGGTAGCACAATTAAGAATCGCACCAATAGTAATTATTCAAAGTTCGCAGGATGAGTTTTCTGTTAAGGTGTCTAAAGAAATTATTCAAGCTTTTAAGTATGCAAATTTCGAATATACTATTTTAGACTTAGAAGAATCTAAAGTAATTCCACTAACCCCATCTACGAATCTTATTATTAATACTACCAGTTTTATTGCTTTAATAAGTGATAAAGAAAGATCTAATCTTATAGAGTATATAAGCATGGGAGGTAACATGATTTTTTTTGCAACCGTTAGCGACGAGAGGTTTGCATATATACAAGGTATTAAAGCAGGGGCTGATTATAGTATTGATCAAATAGTTCGAGGAATTAAAAGCGTAGACAACATTTTTCCAGGGTTTCAGGATTATGAGTTTTATTCAAATAGAAGTGTACCACATAACCGATTAAAGAAAAGTAGTTTCACTAATGAAATTAGAGTGTTAGCTACTGCAGTTACCGACAAAGAGTATCCAATTTTGTATGAGAATGAAATAGGACTTGGTAAAGTGTTGGTTTTCAATAGTTATATATTGTATGAGAAGGTTTATAGAGGGTTGATGTTTTCTTCAGTTATCAAGTTGCTTCCTCATATTCCCTACCGGAATGCAAATGTAGGTACTATTTTTTTGGATGATTTTCCGGCTCCACTTTACAATACTAAGATAGAGCCTATAGCAACAGAGTATGATATGGAGCAAGCAGATTTTGTTGCTAATATTTGGTGGCCGGAGATGAAAAAGTTAGCTGATTCATTATGGATTACATACTCAGCCATGACAACCTTTAACTATAACGCAAATATCGTTCCTCCATTTGATTATAATGAATGGACTTCAGCAATTATAAGAAAAGGAAATAAGAATGTTAAAGGGAGTATTTATCTTGCAAAAGATATTCTTAGAACAAAGCACGAGCTAGCTTTTCATGGATACAATCATTTTTCTTTATTGAGTGAAGAATGGGATGCTAACCGTTCCTTTATGGAGTCGGCATTACGTTCTGTCAAAAAGAGATGGCGAGTTGATGATCTTGGGCCACTACCGGTAACTTATGTGCCCCCTACAAATTTAATAGATTCTTTAGGGATTAAAGCTTTAACCAATGCGTTGCCGGCAATAAAAATAATGAGCTCTTTATACTCGGGAACAAAAGAATTTGGAGGGGCAAGAGAGTTTGGTCCAGACCCATTTTCAAATACACTGTTTAACTATCCGCGAATTTCGAGTGGTTTTAATATGGATGGAAATTCTATTTTTAATCAGCATAGTATGCAACTTCTTACCGGTGTTTGGAATCATTTTGTACATCCTGATGATATATTTCAAAATGTACAACGTGATGTGGATGCTTTTGAAAGTAGAAACTCTGATAATCTCGGATGGAGAACATCAGCAGATACCTCAACATCTTTGTACAATGAGTTTGTAAAACGAATTAGCTATACTAAAAAACAATATCCATTTATTCGGTTAGTGTCTGCAAAACATGGAGCTGAAATCGCACAAGATTGGTTAGCAACAAATTCTGAGTACTCAGAAGATGAAGATAATTATCTAGTTAATATTACACCACCAGCCAAGTATATTTCCAAAAGTTCAAATAGTGATGCTAAATATTGGTTTATGTATGTACCAAGAGGTGAAAGGGCTTTAGTTGAAAAGCATCTTAGCAATATTGCGGACGGTTATACATTTTCTAAATTTTGGGATGGTTATCTCTTTCAATTTTATTCAAAATCAAACCTGATTGACATTCCAAAGCCAAGGTCTTCTATCAAAGAAAAAACGGAGATTACAGCCAATCTGGAATTGGCAAAAAAAAGGTATCAGTCTTATTTGACCAATCCATTTTATTTAGGTCTTAGCCCTCAAACTGTGCTTGTACGGGAAATTCCACTTGAAAAAAAGCTAAAAACAACCATAAATAAATATTTTAAAAATCCAAAAAACTTAGCCATTCAGGAAGAATTGATCGATCTTAGCTTGGAAAGTGATCAGGTAATGAGAGCGATACAAATTCTGGAATATCGTCTCAAATCCAATCCAAACTGGAATAAAAATGACACTGATCGATTAGTCACTTACTATGGCTTTGAAAGCGCATTTGTACGAGCTGAGAAGTATTTGGAAGAACTTTGGAGAAAGTATGGAGATGAGAAAGTTATCCTCTTAAAGGATAAAATTGCTGAGCGTTTAGGTTTATACTCAACCGATTTTCTAAGACGTTGGAGACTTAGAGAGATTGAGATTTATGGAGCAACGGATGATAGGGTATTAGCATATACAAGTGCTATTGAAAGCCAGCAAACTTGGCCGGAAGTTAAAAGTAGATTGCTTGGCTTAATTAAGGAAAACCCAAGAAGTGATAGTTTATATGCATATACAATTCAGCGATCATTTTTCTATGAACCTTCTGATAGCACAATAGCTTTACTTGAAGAATTTCCTCAATGGTCACACAACCAATTAACACCTTTTGCAACACAGTTTGCCAATATTTATGGATATGGAATCTTTGATTATGAGAAAGCCTTGTATTGGGCAGAAAGATCTATTGATGTTCTTAGAAAATCGAAGTTAGAATGGATCGCCCAGAAGAACGAAATGGATCGTTTTTATGAAACCAGCAAACAATATCTTGAAAATTCACCGGAAGATGATTCGCTTCGAGTGTATGCCGGAACTACGCTATATTATTTAGGATATAGGGAGCAGGGAAGAGAAATCATGTATCCGCTATTTGGGCAAGGAAAAAATACAGATACTCAAGCTCATAGGTTACTCGAAGAGGATTTTAAATTTATAACCTATAGAGATAAAAAAGATCTTTATTTACGATATCCAAATTTTTTCAATGAAAGAGAGAGGAAGAAATTTAAAAACGACCTCAGGTGGAATGAAGGGGTGAGGGTATCTTTATTTGGGGAATACTTTACCGATAATTTTGATAACCAAACCGCACGTGGAGGACTTTCCGTTCAATTTGGAAACAGAAGAAATAGAACTCATTTGTTTAAGCTTGAGGACATTTATGTTAGTAACTTTGAAGGTGGACAAAATTTCTATTCCAATTTTACCGGAATTGGATATGAGTATGAGAAACGTAAAGAAGATTTTAGCAGAGTATTCCGATTCGGACCTTCTTTATTTTATGGCTCTGAAGGCATCTTAGGAGAAGCATTTGTATCATATTCAATAAGTTATGCTTCAACATTTACGGCATTAAATCTATCATTTGAACCAGAATACATAAGACAATCTCTCCTTCGGGATATTTATAAACTTAAAGGTGAATTTTACCGAGAAGATCCTTGGTTCAAAAATAATTTCTTAACTACTTTATCCGGAAATACACAGTTTTACACCAACAGTGTAATTGGTTATTCTGTAACCGGAAGAGCGTACTTACAGCCATGGGGAACTCCATTCAGAGGGCGCTTAATTGGGGAATTAGGATGGCAGGATGCTTCAAAGAGCTTCCCCAATGCAGATCCATTTTTTACTCAGAACAACTATTTCCTACAAGGTATCGGTTTTGACTTGAGATACAGACATCCTAATACGTTTGATTATAATTCATTGTTTGAAATAGAAATAATGGGTAAACACGCTGCTAGTGATGGTTATTTTATGACCGGTAGAGCAAACATAGAACACAAGTTTAAACAATTTTGGCAAATCAAAGTAGGCACAGAATTTTCTACAAGCACGGTATATCAGTCAAACAGGATATTCTTTACCCTATCTCATTTCTTTCATAAAAAGCTAAAACATCCTAAACAAAGGTGATTATTTCTCGTACGGGGTTAACACAATGAAAAGAATAAAACCTCATATAGAATGGATGGTGTTCCTTACAGGCTTAATTCTGATGGCAACAATGGATCCCACTATTCAAAGTACTTCAATTTGTTTTTTTGATTTTATAGGGATTGGATTTTGCCCCGGAGACGGACTTGGACATTCAATTGCATGGTTTTTCAGAGGAGAATTTCAAAATTCGATAGAAGCGAATCTTTTCGGGCCGGTAGCTGTAATTGTTCTGAGCTTAAGGATTCTGCAGATATGGAAGGAAATTTTAATTAACAAAACTAATACACAAAAGGGACATACCGATGGCAGAAGTATATGATTTTGTACCCGAAGCAGAAGGAGATGAAGCTCTTTATCTGGAAAAGCTTCTTTCTACATTAGACGAAGAAAACAAAACAAGGTTTTCTAATGTATATCGCTCCAGAAGAAAAGATCCTCAAACAATTTTAATACTTACTTTGCTGGGATTTTTGGGTTTAGCGGGAGTACATCGGTTTATCCTCAATCAAATCGGTATGGGAATCTTATACTTTTTTACAGCTGGGTTATGCCTAATTGGTATAATCGTTGACTTAGTAAATTATAAAGACCTTACTTTTCAATACAACAGAAAAGTTGCTCAAGAAATCCGTTCATTATTATGAATCTGAGGTCACTTCTAACTTAGGTTAAAAATAACGCCACATTCTGAACAAGGATTGCAACCCCCTTGTCTGACTTGAGGATATTTTCATTTCTTAAGAACCTGAGTTCTGCCAAAGGCATCACTTTGTGGGATTCTTAAAGTGCTCTTAAAGATACTTAAACAAATAATTTATCACTCAGATTCGCCAGCTGGCGGATCTGAGTGACTCCTCTGATAAGCTGGGTTTAAAGCTTATTGACATAGTTTTTAGAATCTTCCGAGGGCATCACTTTGTGGGAATTCAGGCTATAAAAGTCCAAAAACGCGATTTACGTTAAACCCGAATCTGAAATTAGGCTCAAAGAAATTAGTTTCAGTTCGGGTAAGTAAATGTTGCTCGGTAAACCATCTTCCCGACATAAAAAACATTTGAAATACGTGTCCGCCTGTTTCCAATTCATACACCATTGCGGCATGGTTTTTTGTAGCTGAAATTCGGTCTCCTATAACAGGAAGATATTCGAAAGAAATGGATTTTCGTTCGTTGATTTTAAAGCGTCCGGCAAGTCCTAAACCATACACCGTATTGTAGAGCTCTGAATTAGCTTCTCTACGAACAACGGTATTAAAGTGAGAAATCATTGGAGAGATTTGAAAACTAAATGACTCGCTGAATTTTCTTCCAATCATTACAGAACCCAAATAATTCAATCGTTCTTGAAAGGTAAGAGGAAAAGCTTCTTTCTGGGTTCGAATACCTAAATTTCCTTTTAAAACTAAAGAAACGGGGATGTTGTCTGATTTTGTTTGGTGAAGTAATCGGTAATCAATCCCAAAATCAATATTATCTTCTCTGCTTGTACGGCCAATTCCAATATTGATGTTATCAGTTAAACCATACGCAAAAGCGATACGAACGTTTGCGCCTTCATCAATCCCAAAAAAGGTATCGATGCCGCCTCTAACATCTCCAAAATTATGTTGAATCATACTATTCAAATCTCCCTTTTCAAGAAGCTGAACCGTTCCTAATCCTGCAATATTCTTAGTTAAAAAGATTTCGTCAACGGGACCATCAGGATTTGCACGTTGACGTTCCATTTGAGCTTGAGTAGAAGAAAAAGCAAAAAGAGAGATAAAAAGAGTGGTAGCCATTAATGTCATTCTTATCTTTCAACGGGTTTTAAGAGAGCTTCAATTTTAATTTCCTGATTCTTATCAACCTTTATAAATAAAATTTTTGGTGGATCAATATTGTAATCTAACAAATTTAACATCCATTCTGCTTTAACATGCAGGCCATTTTCCTTCATTTGAAGGGAACCATCTACTTCAATTTCTCTTTCCACTCCGTGAATTTTAAAAGTTCCGGCAACCTTAACATCATGAATTTCTGTAGATGAAGGATCAAAATCAGAAACAAGCTTGCCAAAGAATTCAGCAAAGGGATATTTTTTAGTTTCAAGCGCTAACTTCATATCCTTATTTCGCTTTCCGTTTCCGGTATCTAATGTTTCCAGATCTAGATAAAAATCAACGGTGCCATCATCAAGATTAATAAGCCCAACTAAATTTTTAGAATTTCCTTCAAAATTATGAAGCGGAACTTTTGAGTAAAAAGTAGCTTTACCTTCTTCTGTTTTAAAACTTTGAGAAAAGCTCGCAGAAATTCCGAAAAGTAAAAAGATGAGGGAGAATAGTATTTTTCTCATAGCCTTCTATTTTTTAATTATCAAGAGCACCTTGATTTATCCAGGCAATGATTTTGCCAACATCTGAACTGCTTATGCTTCCACTTAGAGGCATTCTAGATCCGAATTCAGGATTAGCTCCGAGTTTGTCAACCAAAGGGCTTTCATCGGCATTGCCAGGAATAATAACTAGTGTGCCATAGGAAAGACCGGTACTATTGATGGCGCTTTGGTAACTATCCAAATTTACACCGTTAGCACTACCTCCATTGGTATGGCAAGAGCTACCGCCACATGTAGTATTAAAAATGGGTTGTATTTGAGAAGCGTAACTTATGGGCTCATCAGGAATTTCAGGAACCTGATCTTCTACATTATTAACGCAACTAGCTGCAAAAATAAGAACCAAAAAGAAGGAAATGTATTTGACCATTGTTTAATAGTTTAAAAATTATTTTTAGGTAAAACTAACTAATCGGGAATTTATTTTAACAAATTAAATTGTAAACAATGAGTGTACAAAGTGTCACAAATAAGTAATAATCTCATTCCGCTTTTAACCACGATTAACACTGGATCTCCATGATGAAGCTATTAGCCTCCGATTTCTATCAGTCGAGCTGAAGTTGACAGATGGAGGAGTTGAATTAATGCTTAGGGCACTTCGGTTTGACGACTCCAGTTCGTCCAACCGTTTTTAGTTCCAACGCCGACCAGTGTTTATAGGCAGGAGCTTACACTTTCGGCACAGAGATACTAAATAAGCATTTACAACTC
>TARA_R110002126_G_scaffold2163_4_pt1 | contig 22900 bp, 21 predicted proteins | sample TARA_R110002126 | Tara Oceans TARA_R110002126 (sample SAMEA4397536) | marine metagenome | biome: Polar Biome; feature: [DCM] deep chlorophyll maximum layer (ENVO:01000326); material: water (ENVO:00002006), including particulate matter (ENVO:01000060) such as... | depth 30 m | reverse complement strand
TGTATAGGTGTTTATGTTCTGAACCTCTTTCCTTAATTTTGGTTTATAGTCTACTTCAACATCAGGTCTACTAAACACTGTTAGTATTTTATTTCCTGATCTCATACACCATCCATTTGCGTCCTTTGATATTTTAAATTTTATATTCTCAAGTTTACCAAATCTAAAGTAGTTACTTGAGAGGTCTATTACTTTAGCGTCCTTTTTATTTTCGTGTGTTCTAACTAGCCTCCCCAAGTGTTGATAGTATATACCTATGCTGCTTGTTGGTCTTGCGTGTACGCACCCATCTAATTCGGGAAAGTCAAACCCAGTACCAAGTACATTTACATTTATAGCTATCTTTACTCTCCCACTTCTAAAATCGTCTATCGCCTCTTCTCTCTGTAATTTTGGCATATCTCCATAAATAACTGTGCTGTACCCTTTCATCTTTGTCTGTAATTCTTTTGCTTCATCAACTAAAGAGACAAAGCATAAAATATGTTTTCTGCCCTCGTCTATAAGCTCATCACAGGCACTCTTTATTTTATCGTTCATCTCATTTGCCGCGTAATATTTTTTTACAGACTCTTCTAAAAACTCACTTCCGCTTGAGTTCAACCTTAGTTCTTTTGTATCTGTTTTTATCGGGTCGTATTTTAACTCAGTCCAATATCCCGATTTACATAGGTCATCTATCTGAGTAACGTGCAGTATATTCTGATAAATTGACTTTTTTGTTCTATTTAACATCCTCAATTCTGAACCAAACATCCCGTTAGCTAACAACACGGGGGTTGCTGTTAATCCTATAATCTTCTCTACCCCCGCCTTTTTACAAAAGGTGTCTAATGTCTGCCCAAAAGAGCTCCCGTAATGTGCTTCATCAACAATTACTAATTTTATGTTCTTCTTTCTTACTAGCGGGTGGTGCTTTGCTATCGACTGCGGTGTTGCAAAAGTTACATTACCGACCTCCTTTATCCCCATTGATGCTGAGTATATAGCCGCATCTAATCCATAGGATTTATACTTATCGTAGTTTTGTATCAGAAGTTCCTTAGATGGTTGTATAACTAAAACGGGTTGGCTTAGTTCCTTCGCTATGTTTGCAATTATAAGGGACTTGCCCGCCCCCGTAGGCAGAACTAACAGCGATGCCCTGCCTTCCTTACTGTCTATAAACTTGAGAGCGTCTTCTACAGCTTGTGTTTGGTAATCCCTTAACGTGTACATATAGGTTAAATTCTTAATTAGAATACGAATATATATAAAAATTATGGTTATTTGCACTTTTAATTCAATTATTATTATTAATTTTGCATTGTAGATTAGTTTCTATGTACATACCTCGTATGGGAGCAGCTTGAAAGAGTGCCATACCCCCGCTTATGAATAAGGGAGCCTAATCGCAACAGATGACGTTGGCGTAAGTAGGGGTTATTTTAAATGTTTTTCCTCTTTATGTACAAATGCTGTACAAAAAAAGTCAGTGGGGGGTTACCTCTTTTACTTGTACTAATAAAACTACTGTGTGTTTGGATTAGGATTTTATCCAGCACAGGGCTGAAAAAGGATACCTCACATTCACTCCCAATTTTGAGAATGAAATGCTACAAAAGAACTTCAACCCCTGCCTCCCGTAAAGGGGGGTAGGGGGGATTTCTTTTAGGCATCTAAGTTTCCTACATTACAACCCATTTTGAGGAGTAAAGTTACTAACATCCTAAACTCCACTAACTAGCTAACCCGAATAACTACTATACTAGAATCAACTAACTACACTTTTGTAAATACCCCCGCAACAAAAAAGAAAAGTAAATTTTACTTATTTCACACACAGTATTAAAATTAAACTATATATTTGCTGTATGAATAACAAATTTACTTCAAGGGGCTACACCTACGAGTTCATAAAAAACCCGCGAGAGTTTGCAGAGCTTTACTTTAGAAATTCTGACGGACTATCAGACAAAGAACTTACTGATTGCTTATCTGCCGAAGCTAACCCGCAAAAAGGAATATACAAAGTCCGACTGAAAGACTCCAACCAAGAAGAACACTTTATCTTCTACTTTGAAAAAGAGGCAACAGAAGACAACATACTACTTGTGTGCCTAGAAAGCATAGAGACAGTAGCAAATGATACTATCACCCTTTGCGAGGCTTACGGGTGGGCTGTTGACCTTACGGAAAACTTTTACTTTCTCCTTAACAAATTGGAATAATTATGATTACCTGCCCCAAATGTAATAAAAAGTACACCGCAAAACAATGGTGGACACAGTATAGGCTAGACAATCTGCTAGATTACCAAGCAAGGTTCGTAGCTAACAACGGAGGAAAAGGAGTAAAACACACCGTACTCCCAAAGTACATACAATCTGAGAAACTAATACGGAAGTGCGGGTTCTACGATCAGTTTAAATAGACCATGAAAGAGAATCTAATAAAGACTTTACAGAAGTTTCTTAACAACCCTTTTACCTATGTGGAGTTGCTTAAGATGCTGGACAAGCAAAAAGACTTCCTATTGCAAGACAAGATACTTAACACGACAGAAGAAGCGGAATACAACGCTTTATGGGACACCATAGGGCAGCTAGAAACTAAGTTCAAGTTCGGAGATAAACCCAAGGTAATTATCGGAACAGAGACAAGCGTTACAAGAATGTTTGACCTTAACTTAAAACAAAGAAGGGCTAGTTTAAAGGTAGTTTAATTATCTACCTCCCTACCTCCGCAAAGAATCCTATAGCCCTCAAGAACTAATTTTAATTCTTGCGCATCACACTTAGCTTGAAACAGTTCTCCGAAGAGAAGGGCAGCATCTTCATCCATTTCTTCAATATACTCCATGACATCATCGTGAAGTTCATAGCTGATTTCGACATCGTTACCATCTTTATCCAAGTTTAGAAGTGTTAATATTGCCATAGGTACAAAGATAGTTAAGAATTAATTTAGAAAATATTTCACTTTTTCTTTGCACACATCAACTTTACACCATACCTTTGCACTTATATGAGAATTGATCCGCAAGTAAAACCCCTTCACGCTTTTATACTAGACATAAAAGGGGAAGGGAAATCAAAGTTTATCGTGATGTCTAACCTTATTGACATCTACGCACTTGAAATGGATATGCTTCACGTTGAGATGCTGTTTGAGTTCCCTGAGACTTTTCTTGGGGATGATTTAAAGGGCAACTCAAATTGGACTAATTGGAAGACAGACGGAGTTCTTTACGGACTCTCCTGCCCACCAAAACAGCCGCTACCACAGACAGTAGGAGACTTCATTGACGACTGCCGAAGAATATGGAAGATAGACCTTATTTGGGAAGCCAGTCTGTTGAGAAGGAATTTTGATTACGATGGAATAATAGATAAGAAATAAACATGGAACACATTTACGCAATAAAGATAATCCACGTCAACGGAGACGTAGATAAGTACAGCATCAATCAGCAGGTGGGGGATTCAAAAATAATCTCTATTAAGCCTGACAGACAGTACCAAAAACAGTTTGGAGTAGATGCGTACAACGTAATCGCGGAAACATCCGAAGGGACAAAGTACGAGTTCAGAAACTTTAGGGGATTTACCGACATTACGTTGATAAACCAACACCCCGACAAGTCACAAGACGAAATGGAAGAAATGTTAACACTAGCAGGACACTATGATTAAATGTATTAACAGATGGTTTGTACTCAAGCCTAATGACGCGATGATAAAGACAACGGGCGGGATTATAATGCCCGAAGAAGCCGTAGAAAGAAACTCTCGCGGAATAGTAGTAGAGATAGCAGACAAGTGGATGGACGCGCAAGGAGAAGTACACCAATCAGACTTCGCTGTTGGGGAAGAGTTATTCTACAACAAGGGAAGAGGAGTAAAGATAGTAGAAAAGGACATCCTTGCACACTACGGAATTGAGGGGGAAGAAGAATTAATATACCTCATGTTTGAGGATGTGTACTTCATCTCAAAGGAGAACAAAGAAGGAAAAGCTAAACGAAAATTAATACAATAGAATATGACAGAAGCACAAGTAAAAGTTCACATTGAAAAGGAAGTTAACAGACGTATTAACAACGCCCTTATCACAAGAGACATCACCCAAAAGGTAAAGATGTTCTCCGTACAAACCATTACAGACCTAGCCGCAAAGGGAATGCTAAAGAACAAAGAAACAGATTTAACAGTAGAAGATATTGTAAAAGAGTCTGTAAAGATTGAAGAGTACGTTTGGGGATTGGTAAACCTACCAGCACAAGAAGAAGAACCTAAACCATCAAGAATTATTTCTTAGCGGAGTTAAAACCAAACGACCTTCTATTCCTTTTGAACTAAACCTACCCCCTAGCTTGCTAGGTTCTCAGATTACCAAATTAAACCCCCTCGAAAAAAGGGGGTTTTTCTTTTTGTTCAAATTTCAAGGGCGTTTACGCAACGTGAACATAATAAAAATAAACCTTGTGTAATCCAAGTAGAATACATACCCTTGTTAAAATTAACACCAAGCTAAGGCACGTTTCAATGTACTTTAGCAACTGTTAATTTTTGAGTCCGTACCTTTGCACTAATTGAATTAAGTATGATTAGTGTAAAGTATTACGAGGTAGAGCTTGACATAGAAGCGTTCTATCGAACCGAGTCAGGACTATTTATAGAGCGAGTAGGGTCAGAGGGGGAGTTAATACCCCTTCACGGTAAAATCCTATCAACACCCATAAAGTCAAAGTTCAAGAAAGGAGATGTGGCATACTTTCACCACCACAACCTAAAGAACAGACTTGACAAAACCACAAACATAAAGACAACACTTCCTATCATTGAGGGAGACATTATAGCTGTCAAAAGAAAAGGAAAGTGGTTACAAGGCGCAATGATTCCCGCAAAAAGAATCAAAAAGCCAGTAGAGAATTACCTAGCCTATGAGAAGCAAGACGGATACGAATCCCACAGGTTTGAAGTGGACGGAGAGATAATATGGATATTCACAGACAGCGACTATATGTTCGCCTACGAACCTGAAATGTCATTCCTTCGACCACAGTACATTACTTTCAACGAAACAAAGAACGAGTCACAGAATGACTTTGTAATCGTGGAAAGGCTAGATGAGAACATAGGCTATGTCCAAAGCGGTGGGATACTCATCCCCGAAAAACTCACAAAGCAAAAAGGAAAGGGAACGGTTATTAAACCGAACAAGTACAAGATAAGCGGAACACTAGCTTACCGCAAATCAAACCACCAATCAACACCAATAACGGGGTATGATAACGTGGCAGCAATTCAATTTAATTCTATACAGTCATGCTACGAGAAAGACTAGACAAGTTTAGTAAGCCTGAACTTATTGAAGGAATTATGCACTTGCTTTCCGAAGACGTAGAGGTACGAGGGTACAACGCATACATGACACAAGTAGAAAACATCATAAGATACTGCGAAGACAACAACCTTGTAGATAATCTATCAGACAAAGACGACAAGAAATATGATAGGGGAAAAGCCTTTCTAAAGGAACTGCCACAAATGATAGGTGACGTTAAAAGGATACGTTTAGACCTATTAAATATACAAGAAAAAACAACGCTTAAAAGTGACGTTAAGTTTAACAGTATTATTAGTTTCCTAGACGGACAAGGAAAATAGTATGCCGCCAAAAACCAAAAAATACAAATACAGAGACGAGTGTATTGAGGCGTACAAAAGATTTAACACCAAACCCGAAGTAGGTGGTTTAAAGATAAAGCATATACCTAAACTCCCTAGGTACACCGAGGTTGACAACTACGGCTTAAAAAGAAACGAGCGAAAGTTTAAGTACTTTGAAATGCCGAAGCCCGACTTCGAGACAGACGAGGGGGGAAACATCATATCAAGTAGTTTTGAGGGATTATCAGAGGAAGAGGAAAAGGAACTCCTTATTAAGATTTGGGATTACTTACAGAACGGATATTTCTTTTACAACGGAGACGAACTAGAGTACATCACAGGAGACCACTGGTACTTCCTTAACGTAATTAAACTAGACGTAGTAAAAGAGGTAGGGGGAGAGTACATAAGAACAACAGACCACCCATACTACATAGACGCTCACAGAGATGTGTTTTACTTTTGGAAGCAGGTAGAGATTGAGCCGAGATGCTTTGGTATGTTGCTTATAACAAGAAGGCGTTTTGCCAAAACCTCTATTGCACTTTCAATCTGCTTACACGCAGCCACCGCAAGGAAGAAGGCAAAGATAGGGTTACAGGCGCAGACGGGAGACGTAGCCAACGACAACTTTGATAAGATAGTAGAGCTGTGGAGCGACCTTCCGAGGCATCCTATGTTCTTTCCCACACACGCGGGTTCAGATAACCCCGCAAAAAAGCTAGAGTTTAGAAACCCCACAAAGAGAAGCACAAAGTCACAGCACATAAAGTCAGAAAAGGTACTTAACTCTTGGATAGGGTTTAAGTCAACAAAGACAAATGCGTATGATGGAGCAGGTCTCCACAGGTATTATTTAGATGAGGCAAGTAAGATAGAAGAGTGTAACCTAAACGAACTGTACGACATTGTGCGGGAGTCTATGGCACACGGCTCACTTGCACTTGGAAAGATGCTTATAACATCTACCGCAGAGAACATTGGAGGGAAAACACTTGGGCAGTTTGAGGAACTGTGGAGCAACAGCGATATAGCGCAGAGGGAAACAAACGATATGCGGATAACCTCTTCGGGGCTGTACCGATTATTCATACCCGCAGACGTAGGATATTCTCACGATGCAGAAGAGGACGGAGATTTACCCGATGAACTAAACATATCAACGATAGACGAGTTTGGTAACTCCAACAGAGAAGTAGCCCGTAAGGTAATTATGGGAATGCGTAAGCTAAAGACAGGAGACCAACTAATACGATACATAAGGAAATACCCCCTTACAATTCACGAAGCATTTGCTGTGGAAAAGGGAGCTTCCCCATTTAACACTTTAAACCTAAACCAACAGCTAACCTACAACAGAGACATAGAAGCTAACCCAAGAAGGGGAAATTTTGAGTGGGTAGGAAGAGATGTATTCTTTTACCCGCACGAAAGGGGAAGATGGGTACTTTCTTGGATGCCACCCGAAGACTACAGATGCAGACTCTCTAAAGGCTTTGAAGGACTTTCACCAACCGTAAGGGAGTGTTGGACAGGAATTGACCCTTACGAAGCAGATAAGACCGTAGAAAAAGGTTCAGATGCCGCAGCAGTAACTTGGTTAAATATAGGGCAATTCACAGACAGAATAAAGCCAGTGTGTATTTACCTCAACAGACCCCCCACCGCAGAGGAAATGTTTGACGACTTGTTAAAGCAATGCGTATTCTTTTCCTCAAAAGCACTTGTAGAAGTAAACGCAGGTAGGGGATTAGTAAGACATTGGAAGCAGAAAGGCTATAAGGGGCTGCTATTACCTGACCCATTGTACCCGCTAAAACACCAAGATGGATGCCACACAAAGAACGAAGATACCCGTAACACAATGGTAAATAAACAGAGAACCTACATTGAAGAAAACGTAGGACTGTTAGACCTTGAGAATTTAGAGTACGCAGACATACAGTTTCAACCACTCCTAGAAGATTGGAGAGGATTTGAAGCAGGGAATTGGACACCATACGATTTAACTGTTGCATCTATGCTAGGACTTCACGCAATACCCACAAAGAAAGTAGTACAAAGAAAGTGGAACTTGAATGATATTATAGGGGAGTACGATAACAGTGGAGTAACGTCTAAATTAAAAAAGTAAGATTTTACTTACTTGGTATCGGTTTAAACTTTTTCTTTGTTAAAATTAACATTAAGTTAAAAACGTTTTAATGGTGTTTAATAACTGTTAATTTTATTCTTCTTAACTTTGCAGACGGTAAACGTATTAACCAGTCTATGGCAGAGAAACCTAAGTTCCCCCCTTTCCCTTCTGATGATGAATCACAATCCAAGAAAACGGAGTTAGAGTGGAACAAAACGTGGATACAAGCCGCTTACGGTCAATCCAATAGAAACCTAGTAGGCAATGTAGAGGCAAACCGAAAGAAGTTTGTCAATCTACGGAAGTACGCTGCGGGAACACAAGACCGCAACAAATACAAAAATCAACTAGCTTCTGAGGGCAACACTGCTCAATTAAATCTTAATTGGGATGTGAACACCCCCGCACCAACAATTATAGAATCACTTGTTGGAAGATTAGAGAATCAGGGATTAAAGATAAAGGTGTCCGCTATTTCTCCATTATCAAACACAGAATACGACAAAGAGTTCCGCAGATTAAAAGCACAAGCATACCTAGCAAAGAACGCAGATAAGCTAAAGGCAGTAGGGATAAACGTTGACAGCAAAGTTGACAAACAAGAAGCAAAACAACTACAAGACGACAAGACAATAAAGCTACACCTTGATATGAATTTTAAGGATAGCTATTCTACCGCAATGCAAAAAGCGATAGACTTTGTACTTGAATCAAACAGATTTCCAAGACTACGCAGAGAACTATTAAGAGACTTAGTAGTATGCGGAAAGGGGGCATTAAATGTAACCTTTACATCCGAGTATGATATTCAAGTACGAGTAGCAGACTTAGTAGAGCTTACCTCAGACGAAGCTATTGAAGACGACTTTTCAGACTGTAAATGGATGGGGGAGTTTATCTACCCAACCGTAGAAGACATTAAGAAGTGGGGAGGGTTTACAAAAGAGCAACTAGAAGAAGTAGCAAGGCAAGCCGCAGGTAAATATGGCAACACTTCTTGGAGTGGGGAATGGGACTTACAGTACTACCCAAATATTAGTTCTTCAACAGTACCTTATGGGAGATTCAAGATCAAAGTCTTTAAAGCAGAATACAAGTCACAAGACACTTACAAGTACGAAATAGTAAAGACAAAAGGCGGGGGGGAGTTTCTAAGAAGATTAGACATAGTAGATGCTAAAGGTCGCAAAAAAGAAAAAAAGGAAAAGGACAACGAAGTAATAGAGAAGTTTCCAATCAACAAGTACAAAGCATCCTTAGTATGCGGAACAGACCTTGTCTATGACTACGGATTATGTGAGAATCAACAGAGAGCTAAAATAGGAAACGGGTTTCACTCACTAGACACGCCTTTTAGTTGGGCAGTATTTGCACCCGACATTTACGACATGGTTAACAAGTCTATTTGCGAGAAGTTAATTCCCTCCGTTGATGCACTTTGTTTAATACGGCTACAAAGCCAGAGAGTGATAGCTAACATGACTCCACAAGGGGTAGCTGTTGACGCAAGTTCAGTAGCAGCACTTTCAAACGCATTAGGAGAATCTAACATCACCCCTCGAAAGATACACAACATATATAAGCAGACAGGAGATTATTACTACGCCTCTATTGACGAGAACGGAGACCCAATAATGAATCCTAATCCAATTAGAGATTTACCACCACCTAATTTATCTGTACTTGGCGCACTAGAAAACCAAGCATCAGCAATTATACAAGAAATGAGTTTAGTATCAGGAGTACCTATTTCAACAATAGGCGCACCTGACATAAGAGCCTTAGTAGGAAATGAAAAAATAGCCGCACAAAATAGAAATGATGCTACGCGGGTTATTGACGATTCTTACCGAGACATTTTAGAAAGAGCCTGCTCACAGATTGTTCTTATGGTACAAGACTCTATTGAAAACGGAGGAAAGTTAGATGATTACCAAATGGCTATTGGGACAAATGCCGCAGACACTCTTCTTTTTACAGAAAATTTTTGTGCCATGCAGTTTGGGATGTTTATAGAAGCAGCACCAGATATAGTAGAACAAGGATTTTTTGAGCAAAGCATTCTAGGGTCAGTAAGCGTAGGGGGCATTAAACAAAGTGATGTATTCATCATAAGAGACCTTGCCAAGAAAGACATTAAGTACGCATCACATTATATGAAAGCGTGTGAAGAGGCTTACTCAAAAGAAAAAATGGAGATGTCAGCCGCGCAATCGCAAGCACAATCTCAATCAGCCGCACAAGCAGCAATGATGGCAGAACAAGCCAAGCAACAAACATTGCAGTTAGAGTACCAACTAAAAGGACAATACCTACAATTAGAGTATCAGTTGAGACAAGGAATGTCAGGAGTAGAACATAAAGAAAAAGTCAACGAACTTCTAGTAGAAGGGGACATTAAATCTGAACATATAGAACTAGCAATTGGAAATAACGATAAAGTAAAGGGAGACCTACAAAAAGAATCACTAGGAACTAGACAGGTGCAGGTCGAGCCGCGAGTATTTCCAAGTAAAATGTAGAAATTTTAAAGTTCGTAACTTTGCAATTAATTAAATTAAAACCAAATGGCAGAAGATAATCAATTCTTATCCGACATTACAAATCTACTAAGTAAAACTGAATCTACAATAGAATCACAAGAAAATTTAGAAAATTCAACAGAAGTATCTGAGAATCAAGAAGAAAAAACAATTAAAGTAGCGGGAGAAGCCCCCGCAGAAGCCTCAAAAGAGGCTGAAAAAGCGGACAGTTCTTTGACAGAAGAGGAAAAGAAAGAAGTGGCAGTTAAGCCTTTTGACTTTATCAATTTCTATAGGGAAAACAAGGACAATCTTGAACTAGCGACAACAGACCTTGACAAGATTGATTTAGGTAACACAGACCACGTTGCCGACCAACTTGTAAAAAGCCTTATAAGAGAGGGATACAGCGAAGATGAAGCGTACACACTTCTTGAAGATAAGTACCCAAACGCATTTGGTGAGGACATAGACACCGATGATGATGACGTACAAAAACTTTTAAAGCGCGAATATGTAAAGATGAAGTCAGAAGCCAAGACCGCAATAGCCGAATTAAAGGCTAGGCAGGCTGAGATTAATATAAACATTCCAACGGGTAACCTAGCTAAAGATTCGGTTATAGCGGAGTACCAAAAGGAGCAACAAGCAAGTTACCAATCTCAATTGGAGTCCACAAAGACAATAAGAGAGAACATTGGTAAGGAGCTATCAAGTTTTGATAAAGTAATTTTTGACGCGGGGGACGATTCAACTATTGAATATGAACTTTCAAAAGAAGACAAGGATTGGGTAAATTCAGAAATCCAAACAATTGACAACTTCTTTTCTAAGAACTTTTCAAAAAAAGATGGTTCACTAGACAAGGAGGCACTTTTAAAAACACTCATTGCGGGAAAGAACATTGCCAAGATTATAAAAATAGCAAAAGGTCAAGGAAGTGGGGAAGGTCGCAAGGACTTACTAAATAAAGATTTTAAAAACAACACTATGCAGAGAAATGGAAGTAATTCAGACCGAAGAGCATTAGTGGGCGACTCCATTACGGAGCAAGGCGCACAAGCAATTCGAGAAGGAAAGATAGACATTTCAAAAGCATTTTAACAACAACTAAAAAATGGCAGTAAACACTGTAACACCAACATCGGTATCCTTACCACAACTGGATGCCAATTATTTAACCTCTGAGAACCTCATCAATATGTATGAGAACGCTAAAGAGGATGTAGACAGCACACGCTATCTACGATATGGACGGAACAACTTGGGTATCCAAGAATTGCTTCGCCAACTAGGTCAAACAAAAGAAGTAAAGGGTAACGTCTACTCTCACTTCGAGCAAGATTGGAGAGATGAAATCATCCGAGTAACTGCTTCTTACACAGCAGCAGGTGCAACAGCAACCTTTACAGTAGACTCTAGCTACAACTTCAGCTACCCAACCGCAGGTTCAATCTACACTTCTTCTACAACTTCTTATGCAGTAACTCCTAGAGTTGGCGATGTATTGGAGATGTCAGAAGTACCTGTACGAGTAACAGCAGTAACAGTGGGAGCAACCTCTACTTTCGCTGTTGTATGTACTCAGACAGGAGATACTATACCATCAGGTCTAGCATCCGTTGAAATCTTCAAGATTGGACGTATGGAAGCAGAAGGCGGTTCAACACCAGAGAACACCGAGACCCGCGACTTGAAATACGAAAACAAAATAGGAATTATTGCAGAAGGCTACAAGTCTACTGGAACTTCTATGATTCAAGAAGGCGTAGTTAACGCTACCAATGGTAAGCCTTACTACTTTGAGCAGGGAATCATCGACACACGTTTCAAGTTCGAGGATACTTGCGATAGCGTATTGTTCACAGGTAAGAAAATTACCTCTACCAATGCAGCTTTCTCTAACATCAACGCAACAGAAGGTTTGATTCCTTTTATCCGTAACTACGGTAACGAGGAGACTTACTCAGTTGGTGCTTTCAGCTTGACCGATATTGAGAACATGAGCTTGACTCTTGGAAAATATCAAGGAGCAGAAGACAATATGTTAATTACTTCACAAGCATTGCAAATCGAAATTGATAACCTATTGCGCACAAGCCCAGGACTTTTGGCAGGTGGTGTGACTTATGATAAGTTAGCTGACTTCGGTTTCAAAGCAATGACTTATGGAGGTGTAACATACAACTTCAAAACCCTTCGAGCCTTCTCAAACATTAAGAACTTCGGTTCTGCTGATTCTGTCTACAAGTCAATGGGTCTTGTTATCCCAATGGGTAACACCACTGCATTTGATCTTGGAAAAGAGCGAATCAATGTTCCTTCACTAGAGCTTTGCTACGCAAGCACAGGTGACGGAGGAGAATCAATGGGTTACAAGGAGTGGGTTACTGGAGGTGCTGGTCTTGCCAACACTGACGATACCGATACTAAGAAGATCAATATGCGTAAGCGAGTTGGTTTCCAAGCATACGGGCCAAACCGTTACGGAATCTTTGTATCAGCCTAATAACTGAAATCAGAAAGAGGAGGGTGGCATTTTCGCCCCCTCCCTTTTTCACACACAAATAAATTAAATAATCTCAAATAAAATGCAAATTAACACATATCAATTCTTTCTTTCAAAACCAAACGAAAGAGGAACACTAAAAAAAGCTGTGAACGAAGATCAAATGATTACCGTCCCATTTCCAACTAACAAGAGGTTTCCGTCATTCTGTACGGTCACTGACCCCCGCGAGGAATCTAAGACCAAGGGGCGGCCAGTTACTATCAGATATGTAGAAGGAGAGCCATCTATCTTTACAGATGAGCAGTCTCAAAAGTGGGATTTAGAGAAGTACAAACTAGGTCAGATTCGCACAAGCACAATCTACTTCGAGCAAGGACGCATTAATGTATCTGCTCAAAATAATACGCTTCTCGAATACCTTCGACTAGCACGATGGAATAAAGCAAACGCATCTAAGTATAACTACACGGGCATACTTTTCCACGAACACAAGCACAATCAAGTAGCAGAAGAAAACTTTACAAAAGCTAAAGGGACATTCTTACTTGAGCAAGAGGCTCACACAATGGGGCTTGACAAAGCAAGAGCAATCTTGAGAGTATCAGATAAAGTAAACCACATAAAGTTTTTCACAGAAAACGGTGGAAAATCCGAAGAAGGAATCCGATGGGAGATTATCTTACTTATTAAGAACGACTCAGAATTATTTACCAATCTAACGCAGGATAACAAGTTAATGGCAAAGTACGATGTACTAAGCGCGTTGGATATGGATATTCTTACTTGGGCGGGACAGTATGGAGAAATCCTAAGCCACAAGATGTCAGGAGAAGTAATCTGCGTATCAGACCAATCAGGGGATAAGCTAGAGTACTGCGCTAACTACCTTATGACAAAAGGAGTTCCAACTTTAAATGGGATTAGAAGATTACTAGGTCGCAAAGAAATGAGCGTTCAAGAAAAATCTAACAAGAATTTAAACTCAGCTATGGACTTTCTTAACGAAGGAACAAAGGAAGAAGTAGTTGCTAAGATTATTGCAGACCACAAAGACAAAGAATCACCAAAAGTATTTGACCCAGTAAACGGTTCGGATATTAAGTTTAATGGCATTGCTTTAACAGACCCCGCAGGAGAAGTTAAAGGGTATGGTGGGGCAACGCAGTTTTTAACAAATGACGCTAACCAAGTAACCTACGAAGCTGTATTGGCTAAGTGGATGCTTAACAATAAAAAGTAACTTAACCATAAATGGCACTAACGCAAGCGATATTAAAAGTAACAATAGCAGAAGATAAGTACGCTTCTGTTCCCCAATATGTAGTCACGGACTTAACTGACTACACGGGAAATAGTGTAACAGTAACCGATGTAAAATCCGCAATTAAGATTGAGGTAAACGGAACTGAATACTATAATAACTTAGCTAATATTGCTACAACCCCCGATATTAACGGGGCAAGTGCAGGACAGACTAGCGGAGATTTAACTAGGGTCAGAACAAAAACAACTTCTGACCCTATTCTCCTTCCTACAAACTCAAATGGTTCTTTTACACAAGGCACTATTAAGATTACCTACACTATAACAGATGGCAGCACCACTGTAAGTAATGTAATATCCATTGACAACACACTTGTACTGCCGATAGCAGTAGTTGACACTACTCTTTCACTTGTACCAACTTCACCAAGCATAACAGCCATTGATGAGACGGTGTACATTGTTAACAGTATTACACCAACAATCACAAGAGACCTTACTTGCTATTACCCATCTAGTTCTGGCGAAGCAGCAACATCAACCTCATCTACTGAACTTATCACCGAAAGGTTTTACACAGGTCAGCAGACAATTGTATTAATATCTGCTTGTGTATGGGACTACACCTCACGAACGGTAACGGGAGCAACTAACGATTGGACTGCTGATTTCTTTACATACAATATTAACAACACAATAACCAAAACTGTTTACGTTAACGTACCAACAGATACGGGAGTATGTGACATCTTTTGTTGTGTTAGTGAGTACAACGATAAAGTAGTTGCCGCAACAGGCGATTACAAACGTATGCTACAAGCACGTCAAGGACAAATAGCATACTACCTTTCACTTATCTCAACAGCGTTTTCTTGTAGTTCAACAGCAGATGTAAGCACTTGGGTTGATAGTATTAAGACGCTATGTGATTGTAGAGGAGATTGTAGCTGTAACGATGGTTCACCAATCCTTATTATACCAGTAAGTTCAGCAGGGTCGGTAGCAGGGGCTTGTGCAAACTTCACAACTACAGCAGGGCAAACCACAATTCAAAACAACTTAGTTGTAGGTAAGGTTTACTCAACCACACAAAACGACTTTATAGTATATCTTGACAACATCCCCGATGCAATCTCATTTGTATCTTCAACAGGGGTAATCACATTTAGCGCAGCACAACCAGCAGGAGTAGCTGGAAAAATATTATTGTTAAAATAACAACAAATGAAAAAAATAATCACAGCACTTCTTGTAGTAATTTCAACATCGGCTTCTGCACAAATAGGCTACAAGCCAATGAATGGATACTATCAATGGAATGGTAACTTAAGATATATGGATACCCTCTTTCTTGACTCAGCAGATTACAACGCTACGTCAGGGCTGTTTCTTGGGTACGACACCACAGGAGCGTCCACAACAGGCTACTATCAAGTCACGCAGAGGTCAGCACCAAGTGGGTCTGGGTCAATTAATAAAGTAGCCATTTGGAGTTCTGCGTCAACATTAACTAACTCAAGCGTAGACCTAACGAACACAGCAGGTAATTCTCACTTCCTAGCCCCCCCAAACGAGGGTATGGATTTTACTGTTGATGGAGTAGATACTAGACTTACCTTAGATACAGGAAGAACGGTGTTTAATATAATTCAACCAACAGCAAAGGACATAACGTTTTTATCGGCTACCGATACTATGATGCAGTTTGACGTAAGCACAGATAGGGTGGGCATCCTTAACTCAGCCCCCGAATATGTACTTGACGTAAAAGGAGCGATTAGAAGTGGTAAAAACGGCACTGACGGACAGTTTAGAATGTACTCTGAGCAAGGGGCTACTGATTACAGCGTAATACTGCGCCCCGCAGAAACAATGACAGAAAGTACAACGTACAACCTACCACCCGACAACGGAGATGCTAACGAAGTTCTTCAAACAGACGGAAGTGGACTATTAACTTGGGAGGCTGATGATAACGGAATATACACGGGAAATGGTTCTTTAAGCGGTAACACGGTAGTAACACAATCCACAAACACATTAGCCTTTACAGCAGGTGCGGTAAACGGATTTAGCGTAGATGGCTCTACTTTCAGCGTAGACGCGTTAAACAACAGAGTAGGTATCGGAACACCAGCACCAGTCACACCACTACACATTATTGGAGATGCAGGAGTTTTCTTAACGGTAACTAGTGCGCTAATAGGAGCACCTAATATAGTTAGCCCTAGCTTCGCAACTTTTCCAGCGGATGCTTCAACTAGCCCTGTTTATATTGAAGTAAATTTTAACGGACAAGCAGGATATATAACCTTCGTACCTAAAATATAACATGGCAGTAAGTATTAACGATGTAAAATTAGGAGTAGAACTATTAGCAGCAAAAGACCAAAAGACAACTTATCTTAACGCTAGTAAGTTTAACCGCTATGCACCCTTAGCCCAAGATATTGTTTACCGAAATAAGCGGAGACAATTTGAATCTTCAAGTATGTCGTCAGACGAACTCTCAGAGCTAAAGCAACTAAGTGCCATAAACGTACCCATAACAGGGCAGATGCCAAAACCATCTGATTACTCTTATTGGTCATCCGTATATAAGACAGGATTTTTCACTGATCGTAGAGGAAACCAAGTACCGCTTGTAAACGGAGTAGACCTTGTAACGGATAGTGAACTAGGAGAAAGACTTTCAAGCCAATTCAGCCCACCAACAGTACAACATCCAATAGTGGTCGAGTACGATACTTATTTTCAGTTCTACCCCGAAAACGTAGGGAGTGTAAAACTGGCATACCTAAGAACGCCACTCGTACCCTTTTGGAATTACACTGTATCAAGTAACCAACAAGTTTACGCAGCAACGGGTGGAGTAGGAACTAACCCTAACTCAGGGGTAACAGCAGGAAATAGCACAGACTTTGAACTTGCAGAAGAGTTAAAGTCGGACTTAATATTTACTATCTGTGGGCTATTAGGAATCACCGTAAGACAAGCTGACCTATTCCAGTCAGCACAAGCCATTAATCCGCAATAACGATGAGAACAAAAAGATATTACGGAGACCAACTACGAGGGATACTTTACCCAAACACTACCTCAGACGCTAAGTTTGATATTCAAGCAGCGATGAATGTTGTAGGACAAGCCACCGCAGAGTATGTTAAAATGAGCATACTTCGGGATAAGGCTTTCACTAGAACAGTAGCAGGTAATTGGGTAGTAGAGTATGACGATGTAGAAGTAAAATGGGATGAAAAGAGAAAGAGATTTTACACAGACTTACCAGTTAACATAATAGCACTTCCAAAAGACCAAGGAGTTTATCTCGTACACTATCAAGACACCCCGCAAGAAGCATTCAAACCATTAAGCATAGGATTCCTTTCGTCAAGAAAGAACTCCGTATCACAATTATTAGAAGGTAACTACGGCTACATACTATCAGAAGATAGATTGATATATGTACAAGAGATGAGAACAGACTGCAAACTTACAGTACACCTCATCCCTAATCACTCTGAACTAGGGGAGATGGATTACTTCCCAATAGATGATTCATGTATAGGGGAGATAATGAGACGGGCAGTAGAGCTTTACATGACGCAAAAAAGTATCCCACAGGACAAAATGAATAATGATATAAGCGAATAAATGATACCATTAGATTCCATAATAGAAGATTTACAAGGAGAACTCGGTTCTGAGGTTCAACATGACTACGCCCATCTTTTACGCTTCGCAGTTCGAGCCGTAGAGGATTTACATTACGATGTAAGCGGGTACGTTAAAAGAGCCGAATTAGAGCCTGATTCTACTGGAATGGTACAACTACCCGAAGACTTCGTTAAAGAGGCTAGAGTAGCCATTATAGGCAGCTCAGGGCAGCTTATGTTTCTTGGGCGTAATGAGAATATATTTAAGCCGCTAAATAACTGTGGTATTCCAACACAACCACAAGAAGGAGCAAATTCTAACCTTGTTGGCACAATGGATACGTCAGGCTCTCAACACGTCAAGAACGGAGAGATAATCGGAGCGTACTACGGAGTAGGCGGAAGACAGACAGCAGGAGAGTTCAGAATGAACAGAGAAGCTAACAGAATAGAACTATCAAGTAACTTATCGAGTTCAGTTGTTGTATTAGATTACCTAGCCCGACCAAGCCAAATCAACGGAAAGTTTATGGTACATGAGTTTCTTCAAGACGCTGTTATGCTTTACTGTATGTGGAAGTCTAAGCGATGGTTTGTGGGAACGGGAGAAGCTAGGAATATGCAACGAGCATACACAGCCGCAAAGAACTTTTCAAAAGTAAGATTCGGTGGAATGGGAGAAGAAGAAATGCTAGAAATATCAAGAAGAAACTTTTCGCCCGCACCTAAATACTAGACCTAACAAACTGAATGCCAACAGATAAAAGAATATTTGTAAACCCACAAGGAGGAGCTTGGAAAGGCGGGATGGATAAGAACTCATCCCCGCGATACGTTCAAAATGGACATTACACAGATGCCCGTAACGTATCCTTTATGGTTAATGGTGACAGATTTGTAGTCACTAACCTAAAAGGGAATACAGAAGTGGCTTATAATTTAAGAGACAGCTACGGGTTCTGCATAGGAGCGCACGAAAACAAGGGCGCAGAAAGCATCTATTTTTTTATCTTTGGTGGGTCAAACACCCATCAGATATTAAAGTATGAGTATAACAAAACATCCGCAACAGTAACGGAACTTTCATACGGATTCGGGCTAAACTTCGACAAAGACTACCCAATAACAGGCACAGATATAGTACAAGATAGATTCCTTGTTTGGACAGATAACCTAAATGAAGTAGGCTGTATTGACCTCGACAACTACGCGACATTAACAGCACCAATAACATCAGCAGACAGGTGGGAGATTGAACTATACAAAGTTCCAAACCCAGTTCCGCTAGAGCCTCATTTTGGGACTATCAAGTCTAAAAATAATAACGCCTTAACAAATAAGATATACAAATTTAGGACTCGGTACATCTACGAAGGGGGTTTTAGGACACACGCATCTACTGTATCAAGATTAGCCGTGATTGATTTTTCGTGGGAGGAAACAAGCAATTCAAGCAGGGATAATGTAATCTATATGGCAGCAGATTTACCCGATTACAACAAAGTAGAGAAGATAGAGTTCTTTGTACAAGCAGGGGAGTCTGATGACACTATGGGGGATTGGTACAAATTTAAAGAGGTACTGTACTCAGACATAGCCCAAGACACTTTTCAAAGGGTAATAGTAGCGTACACAGGGGAGCAGCAGTTAGAGGCGGCAGACCAAACAGAAATAAATCAACCCTATAGTTTTATACCGCCAAAGTGTAAAGAGGTAGTATTCCTTCCAAGCAATGTCTTGGCATTTATGAATACCACTGACACTAAGATAGATGCAGAAAGCCTTGATTTAAAGGTGCAAGCATACCCGATATATAATACAATACCAACAGCGTCTGCTGCAACTACAACAGCTCCTTGTAATAACACAGGGATACCCGTAACAGGGAGTTTTGTAAATGTTAACTATAATATATTACTTAATTCTTCACTTAACTATATAAAAAGTACAATAGGGGGAACGCCTAAAATAGGAGATTCTATTAGTATTCTTTTTACCATTCTTAACACGGGAACAATGCCAATAACCCCCACAACTGTTTACTATAATATACTTTATATAGTAAAAAGCGGGGATACAACAAGTACAATAGCTGCTAATATGGCAGACCTATTTAATTCAGGGGATACAAGAGACAGGGGATTTGGGGGCTTGGTGGCGTATTCGACATTTGCCGAACTTCGGATTGTGTATGGAGTTAATGTCAATCAGACCCCATACGCACCATCAAGTACAGTAGGTGCAGTAGAGCTTGTGCAAAACTTACCTAATTATGTAGAGAAGAGCAGTAGATTCAACATGAAGCGTTTTGCTTCCCACAACATCGCCCTACAATATGAGGATGATAAAGGAAGAAGAACAGGGGCTTTACCTGCCGCCACAATGTATTCAGCAGGATTTGATGATACAACTAACCTTGGAAACACATCTGCAAAAGTGGTAATAGGACACATACCCCCCGATAACGCAGTAGGGTATCATATCCTTTACTCTAAAAACACAACATACGCTAAGTTTTTATCGGAGTGGGTTCTGTGCTATGTAATATCAGAGGTAACTTTTGATACGGGTAGTGGGTCTGTACCGTTTCAAGGGGCAGATATAATAAATACTACAGTTTTAGGTTCAGCAGTTTACATTAAGACGGTAGATGGGGAAAACGAGCAAGGTAGGGCATGGATAGCGATAACAAGTGGGACTTTGTTTTCATCAGGGCATGTTGTCACCTTCAACACATCTTCTTGGACAGCCACACTCACATCAGACGCAACAGCAAACGGGACTGTAGCATTTAATATCTTTGATGTTGTTGAGTACAATAGACTAACATACGGAGTACTTGCAGACGAGTATAACTATGTTGAGGGGGATAGAGTAAAACTTTTAGGAGAGATAAGCTCTGGATTTACATACTTCTCAAAAATACCTGATACCAATATATCAGACGCAGACATACAGTATGTTTACGCTAAGTATGACGTTAGCACATTGACACCATCTATCACAGATGGGGTGTCTTTAATGCTAGTAGAATTTTGGAGACCTAAGAGCAGCGCAGACCCCTCACTATACTATGAGGTAGGGCAATACTACACTATATCGGGGGGATACCACAACGGACGATCACAAAACCAAACAGCATCACAAGGGGCTATTATAGAATTAACAGAAGTGGGGGATAGTTATTTTGCATTTACAACAAGCTCTGCCTCCTCAAGTGCCTTAACGGAAAACGAGAGTATGGTGAACTTCTTTAAGAGTTCTGTCACACCTATCGGAAGAAGCAACTTTGAATCAGCCTCCGCATCATCTGTTGTAGTAAGACCAACCGCAATAGAGTTCACACAACCCGTAATTCCTAACTCACCTACCAACGGTTTGTCAATGGCATTAGGTACAAGTATAGCAGAGTATGATCTTAAATTCGGAGGAATACAAAAGGCACTTATCAGAAATGATAAACAGCTAATAGTTTACTTTGAGGATAAAGTAGGACAAATAGGGATACTAAGTGAACTAGCAAAATCCCAAAGCGGAGACGTAACCTACCAAACAGATGCGCTCTTTAACGGCATTAACTACTACGCATACGATGGCGGAGTAGGACTAAACCCTGAGAGTATATCTTACTACGACAACACACAATACTTCCTTTCCCCTCGAAACAACGCTGTTTGCAGACTAGCGGATGATGGTATCACGGAGATAAGCAAGTGGGGTATGACTAAATGGTTCAACGAGAACCTTGACGTAAAGGACAACTACATAGGAACTCTATACGCGCAAGGGGTTTACGATGAAAGACATGAAAGTTATATTCTATCACTTAATCAGACTATAACCTCTACATCCTTTAGCAATCAGGCAACAGGCATAGAAGAATCACTAGACGCTACAATAACCAACATAGGAAATCCAACTGGATTATTTCAATCTCCAGTATGCACACAAGCATGGATGTATGACACATCAGCGGGGTGGGTATTAGTAGACTTACTATCATTTACTATAATATCTCAAAATGTAGTAAGTATATCGTGGTATAATGGAGAGGGGATTCCAATAGTTTTAGCGGCAGACGTAACCCAAATAGATTTTATATTATACACGGGAACACTTATGTTTAGCGAACCTGCTAACGCTTGGGCATCTTTCCTTGATTTTAACACTGAAAAAATGGCAACTTGTGGGGTGGACTTTGTATCATTTAAGTCGGGGGCTTTATGGTTACATAACTCTAATGAAACTAGAGGGAGTTATTACGGAGTAGAATACCCCGCAGAAGTCACAATACCATTTAACACCTCACCCGATGTACAAAAGAAGTTTGAGAACGTAGAGCAAGAAGCAAACAGTATATGGAAGTCAGACACAGATGGAGACATAACAACAGTAGGGGGACAGACATCACTACTTGAAGAAGCCTTCTACGAAGAGTTCCAACCGAATGAATTTGCAGCAGGTTTCAGACAAGATAGCTCTACACCAAATGAGACGTATCCACTTCTTAATGGGTACGATTTAAGAGACCGAGTACTCAGTATGAGATTGGTCAACGCGAACACAACAAAAGCAACACTTGAAGCAGTAGCAGTATCTTTTTCTGTTTCTGAGTCAAGTCAGTAAAAATAACTAATTTTGCAACTATGGTAATCCCCACTTCGTTTAACTGTAAATCTCTAAATAAATAGCAATGGGAAAAGGCAGAGGACTTGACTATAATTTAGGCAGAGGCTCAAGATTCATCATGGGAGCCTATGGGCCAATCGGGAGTAAAGACAGAGGCGCCCATGCCGATGAAATGGTAGCTAGGGGGGAAGATCCTGGATTTATGGACGCATGGAAGGGTAAAAAGGGAAGAGCAGATGACGAGGCTAGGTGGCTATTGGAAGACCAAGTCGCAGCTAAAACAGCTAGAGCAGACGAAATCCAAACCGAGTTAGACGCAATGGGTAGACCAATAATGGATGCCCAAGTTCAAACACAACAAGAAGTAGTAGACCAAGCTAGACGATACGCACAAGAGGGTATGCCCGAAGCGCAGCGTCAATTAGCACAAGACAATATAGCATCAAGTCAAGCGGCAGCGTTAGGGGGAGCAAGTTCATTAGGCGCAGGTCTAAGAGCGCTACCCGCAGCACAAACAACCACAGCAC
>TARA_R110002126_G_scaffold16527_27_pt1 | contig 22976 bp, 22 predicted proteins | sample TARA_R110002126 | Tara Oceans TARA_R110002126 (sample SAMEA4397536) | marine metagenome | biome: Polar Biome; feature: [DCM] deep chlorophyll maximum layer (ENVO:01000326); material: water (ENVO:00002006), including particulate matter (ENVO:01000060) such as... | depth 30 m | reverse complement strand
TGTATCGGCACGAGTCGCTTGCTTTACATCCAACACCCAGCCTGCCGTACCCAAATCTTCACTGCCGGTACAATCACTAAAGGCATAGTTACCTAACCGCGCGGCTTCCGGGTTAGCCCTAAGCAACTCTGCTAATGTATCAGTAAGAATAACCGCCATGGTGCGTTCCAGTGAGCTGTTGGTATTACGCATACTGGATGTCTGCAATGCCGCCACCCCCAATAAACCAATCCCCAGCACCAACACAGAGACTAATACTTCCAACAGTGAGACGCCTTGCTGCTTTTTAAATCCAAAAAATTGTTTTCTCATAGTCTGCACCTTATTAAACCGGATTTGCCGGCACCGGGCAGCTTTCTGCCACGTTATTACTGACAACCCGGGTACGACCACCTGAGCGTAACTCAATATCCCGGCTGTTGGGGTCAATATTGTTGTTAGGTAAACAAACACGTACCACGCCGTTTAAGGCAACGTTACCATTGCCACTGCGAATCAACCCCTGCGGGTTAAAACGAATAGAGTTACCGGTACTATCTATGGTTGCATCTACTACATTGCTGCTGGCCATTACTCTGAGCCTGGCTGACTGCATAACACCAGTAGCAAGAGGTGTATTATCAACAGTTCCGCGAACCAACCAACCTTGCCAACCCCCTGCAGGCGGTGCGGAGCAATTAGCGCCATCTACCGAATGACAGAAAATAACACTTTGATTTTGCTTTATTGCCTCCGTTCTGGCCAGAATTAGTCCTGCCAGAATATCGTTAGCCTGAGAGGTAAGCCGATTACCGTTAACCATATTAGCAAAGCTGGGTACAGCAACCGTCAGTACTATTGCCAGCACGGCCACGGTAACCATCAGCTCAATCAGGGTAAACCCCATGATCCGGCTAAAATGCGTTGTTGGCTTTAACCTGTTTTTTGCTACCACTAATGCCATAGTGTTTCCCATTTCTGTATGCTTAATAACTTTTACTTTTTTTGTTAGGCTAACCCTAGCAAACGCCTCTGGCGATGCCTACTATCAGTTGGATTAATGGTATATTCTGCCGATAAGCGGTAGTAACCGCTGCACCGTTAGCCAAGATGTAGGTTCAATGCCTGCTTTACCTGGCTAAGGGCGCGACGGCTTACTTCCAGCCGGCCATCAATTCCGGCCAGTTCAATATAATGCTTACCATCGGCTGCCGCACGTAGTGTACTGAAATGCTGTTTATTGATAAGAGTACTACGATGGATCCGAACGAGCTGCTGGGGATATTTTTGCTGCAGTTGATTCAGGGTTTGCTCCAGTAAGGCCTCACCACCGCTGAAGACCATACGCACGTATTTGCTGTCTGCACTAAAATAGAACACCTTACTCAGACCAACCTGACGGGTAGCAGAGCCCAGCTGGTAGCTGATAAGCTCATCCGCCTCAGGCTGGCGCTCCAGATGCGCCCGGGTGCGGTTACCCAGACGGGACAATGCCGCGCTTAGCCGCTCAATGGATACCGGTTTTAAAATGTAGTCGGCCGGGCACACCTGGTATGCATCCAGTGCATGCTGCGGGTGTGCTGTAACAAAAATAATTGCTGGTGGCAGTGGCTGACTGGCCAACTGGGCCGCCAGTTGTAAACCATCGTTGCCTGGCATGGCAATGTCCAGCAGCAGTACATCGGGTTGCAATTTCTGACATAAACTCAATGCCTGCTCGCTGTTTTGCGCTTCACCTATACAACTGAAGCCAGGTATTGCACTGAGCAATCGCTGCAGCCGGGTGCGGGCAAGTGGTTCATCATCAACAATTAAGACTTTCATCCGTGTGTGCCTGGCTGACTTTTCGGTAGCACCAGTTTAACCCGGAATTTGCCGTTAACGATACTGCGATGCAGGCTGGCGCTTTCACCGAAATACAATTGCAGTCGTTGGCGGATATTCGCCAGCGCCACACCATTGCTGCGGCTTTTATCTGCTGAAGGAGCAAACGGATTAGTAATAAGTACCGTTACCGACTGGCTACTGTTTATCAGCTCTATATCAATTGCACCGCCATACTGACAATTCTCAATACCATGACGTACCGCATTCTCCAGCAAGGGCTGAATAGTCAGCGCGGGCACCTGCAACTTTGGCAGGGTAGCCGGCAGTTGCCAGTTTTGCTGCATTCTATCGCCCAGCCGCCATTGTTCCAGCGCCAGATATTGCCGGGCCAGCGTAAGCTCTTGTTCTAATGTAATTTGTTCACCGGCATGCATTGCCGCACGAAATAAATCGGCCAGATCCAGCAGTGCCTGTTCTGCTGCGCTGCTATCGTGTTGGGTGAGTTCGGCTGCAGTGTTTAAGCTGTTGAATAAAAAATGTGGTTGGATCCGGGCTTGCAATGCGCCCAGCTCAGCCCGGCTTTGCGCCGCCAGCTGATCGCTGCGCTCGGCATGCATCAGCCCAAGCTGAATAGCCATCAGGCCAACAACCAAAGCTATCATTAAGTTTGCTAGAATAAAGTGACTAAAACTTTGTGACAACAGTACCCCGGCATCGTGCAACCAGAGCCAGGCCAGACTGCTAACCAGTGCGGTGACTAAAAACAGCAGACTCAGGCAGGCAGCAGCAATACTAAGGGGTTTTTGTCGGGCCAGCACAGGCCTTAATTTGCAATAACTGTAACCCGACAGCAGGGCTATCCAATGCACAAATAAACTGATTAACCCCAGACGCTGCCAGGGACTTTCTGCTGTGCCTGGCGCAAAGGCCAATAAGATGGCAACCGCCTGCGACAATACCAACACCCGCATAATCATGCGGCCATGGCATAAATCTGGCAAAGGAAATAGCAGGTTAGGTGCGCTGGTTGCTACGTTATTCACCTCTCCTCCTGCCGTGTTGTATTTAATTACTAAACCGCTAGTTACTACCGCAACTCTGCCGGAATGGCGAACACCACATTTTCAGGCCGGCCCGGGTTTTCGTTAACCGTTTTACCGCCCCACATTTGCAACTGAGCCACCACCTGCTGCACCAGTACTTCCGGCGCCGATGCACCGGCGGTCACGCCAACGGCTGTAATGTTTGTCAGCCAGCTGTGCTGAATATCATTGGCGGTATCAATTAAATAAGCCGTGCAGCCCATTTTTTCGGCCAGCTCGCGCAAGCGGTTAGAGTTACTGCTGTTCTTAGCACCCACAACTAGTAATAAGTCGGCCTTCGATGCCAGATCGCGCACTGCATCCTGTCGGTTCTGAGTGGCATAACAAATATCATCTTTGCGTGGCCCGTCAATATCCGGGAAACGCTGACGCAGTGCTGCAATAACATCGGCCGTATCATCCACCGACAAGGTGGTCTGGCTGGAATAACACAGCTGCGCCGGATCCTTAACCTGTAAACGGCTAACATCGTCTACCGATTCAACCAGATAAATACCGCCGGCAGGGTTATCATACTGGCCCATAGTGCCTTCAACTTCCGGGTGACCAGCGTGACCAATCAAAATACATTCAATGCCCTTACGGCTGGCGCGGGTAACTTCCATATGCACTTTAGTTACCAGTGGGCAGGTCGCGTCAAACACTTTAAGACCGCGCTGTTTAGCAGTTTCACGCACGGCCTGTGACACACCATGAGCACTGAAGATAACGATATTACCATCTGGCACTTCGTCTAATTCATCGACAAATACCGCACCACTGCGACGCAAGCCATCGACGACAAATTTGTTATGCACAACCTCATGCCGCACGTAAATCGGGTGCTCATATAATTCTAATGCCCGTTCAACAATGCTGATAGCACGGTCGACACCGGCACAAAAACCTCTAGGGTTGGCTAACAAAATATCCATCGGTTCAACTCACTTTTACAATTTCAACATTAAAGGTAAGGGTTTGCCCGGCCAGTGGATGATTAAAATCAACTGTTACTGAGTCGCCAACCACATCGCGCACCAGGCCTGGCAACTCTGAACCATCAGGCATCGCAAAGCCAATGATACTGCCTACTGTTGCCGGCGCGTCGCTGGAAAACTTACTGCGGTCAACATAATAAATATTGTCCGGGTTCGGCATACCATAAGCATCCTGTGGCGCCAACGTAAAGCGTTTTGTTGCACCGGCAACCAAACCGAGTAATTCTGCCTCAAATGCCGGCGAAATACTGCTGTCGCCCATTTGTAACTTAGCCGGTTTATTGTGGACCCGGGTACTCTCGGCAGCGCTGCCGTCGGCCAGGGTAATATCAAAATGAAACAACACAGTGCTGTGTGGCCCAATTTGTAATGCTGTCATGCCTTGTCCTCTGCTTTGCTGCTAAAACTATCCCAGATTAGCAGCGCTGCACCAATACAGATCACTGAATCGGCAATATTAAATGCCGGATAATGCCAGTTCTGATAAAACAGATGAAAGAAATCAATAACATAACCAAAGACCAACCGATCAATTAAATTGCCGACAGCACCTGCGAGCACTAACGCCAGCGCCAGGTTTAATTTAAGCTGGTCCCGGCCAACCCGGCTTAGCCAAACGGCGATAACCACACTGATAACTATAGCGATAAGGGTAAAAAACCAACGCTGCCAACCGCCGGCGTCACTTAAAAACGAGAAAGCGGCGCCGTAGTTACGCACATAAGTCAGGTTAAAAAATGGCAGGAGTTCAATAGAATCGTACAACGCCATTTGCTGGTGTACCAATTGCTTAGTAAATTGATCCAGCACGATTAAAGCCAGGATCAACCACCACCAGCGCCAGCCTGTTTCTTTTAATATCTGCATCAGGCAAACTTCCGCTGCTCGCCGCTACCGGCGACATTGCTGACACAACGCAAACAAATCCCCGGATGAGCCGCATCGGCGCCGACATCATGCCGGTGATGCCAGCATCGTTCACATTTAGCCGCGGCAGAGGCGTTGACCAATACTTTTAAGCCTGCCAACTCGGTGGCAACAGCGTCTGCCGGCGCCTCATTCGTGCTGACTTCAGCTGTAGAGGTAATCAACGCAAAACGTAACTCATCGCCCAGTCTGCATAACGCAGTCGCCAGCTCAGCACTGGCATACAAGGTCACTTCAGCCTGCAGCGACGCGCCTATTTTATCCTCGCGCCGGGCCGCTTCCAGTACTTTATTAACTTCGTCGCGTACCTGTAACACCTGCTGCCAGTAATTGTCGTCGAACTGGCCAACGGGCACAGTGGTCAATGCTTCGTACCACACATCGGTAAAAACATAGGTGCTGCGCTGTCCTGGCAACGCCTGCCAGATTTCCTGAGCAGTAAAGCTCATAATCGGCGCCATCCAGCGCACCATGCCTTCGGCAATATGATAGAGCGCCGTCTGACAAGACTTGCGGGCGACACTGTCTTTATGTGCGGTGTACTGACGGTCTTTTATCACATCCAGATAAAAGCTGCCCAGTTCAACGGTACAGAAGTTCATCAACTTCTGGCTAACCTGATGGAACTGGTAATTGTCATAGGCCTCAACAATTTCCTGCTGCAATTTTGCCGCCCGGCTCACCATCCATAAATCCAGCTCAACCATCTCATTCAGTGGCACCAGGTCGGTCGCCGGGTTAAAGCCATTCAGGTTGGCCAGTAAGAAACGGGCAGTGTTGCGGATACGCCGGTATTTGTCGGCGGCCCGGTTCAGAATTTCATCTGATACGGTCATTTCTGAGGTGTAGTCAGCTGTTGCTACCCACAGCCGCAGAATATCGGCTCCCAGCTTATTCATTACATCTTGCGGTGATACCACATTGCCCAGCGATTTCGACATTTTGCGGCCTTCGCCGTCAACGGTGAAACCGTGGGTCAGTACCTGCCGATAAGGGGCATGGCCTTTGCTGGCAACCCCGGTCATTAACGATGACATAAACCAGCCACGATGCTGATCTGAGCCCTCAAGGTACAAATCTGCCTGTTTAGCCTGGTTAAACTCCGGCCGCTGATCAACCACAAACGCATGGGTCACCCCCGAATCAAACCAGACATCCAGTGTGTCGCTCACTTTAACGTATTGTTCTGCATCAGTTCCCAGCAATTCGCTGGCCTCTAAATCAAACCAGGCCTGAATACCAGCCTGCTCAACTTTTTGTGCGACCTGCTCCAGAAATGCCTGAGTTTGCGGATGCAGGGCACCAGTGTCTTTATCAACAAACAGGGCAATTGGCACTCCCCAGGTTCTCTGGCGTGAAATACACCAGTCAGGGCGCCCGGCGACCATTTTCTCAATACGTTGCTGGCCCCAATCCGGGATCCAGCGGGTGTTACCGATTTCGGCCAGTGAGTGCTGACGAAGTCCCTGTTTATCCATACTGATAAACCACTGCGGTGTAGCCCGGAAAATAATCGGTGTTTTATGACGCCAGCAATGCGGATAGCTGTGTTTATAGGCTTTGTGAACCAGCAGCGCACCAGCAGATTTTAACGCTTCAACGACAGAATCGTTCGCTTTAAACACATGCTGGCCGGCGAACAGCGGCGTATCAGGTAAGTAAACACCATTGGCACCTACCGGGTTTGCCACCTCAAGACCATATTGCTTACCCACCACGAAATCTTCCTGGCCATGGCCCGGTGCAGTATGCACGCAGCCGGTACCCGATTCGGTGGTTACATGCTCGCCTAAAATAACCGGTACAGTAAAATCGTACAACGGATGCTGCAGCTGAGCCAGTTCCAGCGCCGCGCCTTTGCAAAAGCCCAGCGCATGATAGTGTTCGATGTTAGCGCGGGCCATTACCTCATTGACCAGATCGGTGGCAATAATTAACCGCTCCGGACCATTCGGCCCCTGCTCTACCTGTACCAGGCTGTAATCCAGTTTGGCATGCACCGCTACCGCCCGGTTCGCCGGGATAGTCCAGGGAGTAGTGGTCCAGATCACCACCGACACCGGCCCCTGGCCGCGATGCTGCTCAGGATGATCAAATTTATCGACCAACTGCTCATCTGTCAGTTTAAACCGGACATCAATGGCTGGTGATACCTTATCCTGATACTCCACTTCAGCCTCAGCCAGCGCTGAGCCGCAGTCGGTGCACCAATGCACCGGCTTAAAGCCTTGTTGCAAGTGGCCGTTATCAATAATCCGGCCCAGCACCCGGATAATATTGGCCTCAGAGCTAAAATCCATGGTCCGGTAGGGGTTATCCCAGTCACCCAACACGCCTAAGCGGATAAAGTCGGTTTTTTGTGCTTCAATCTGGCTTTGCGCGTAGTCGCGGCAATGCTGACGAAACTCTGCTACCGACAACTTTACCCCGGGTTTGCCGTGTTTCTTTTCAACGACCAGCTCGATAGGCAGGCCGTGACAGTCCCAACCCGGCACATAAGGGGCGTCGAAATCTGACAAAGTTTTCGCTTTAACGATAATATCTTTCAGAATTTTATTAACAGCATGACCAATATGAATGTTGCCGTTCGCATAGGGCGGGCCATCGTGCAGAACAAAGGTCTTTTTACCTTTCTTGGCACTGCGGATTTGCTGATACAAACCATCTTTGGTCCATTGCGCCAGCATTTGCGGCTCCCGTTGCGCCAAATTGCCACGCATGGCGAAGGCGGTTTCCGGCAGGTTTAGGGTATGCTTATAGTCGCTCATCCGTTTTATTCCGTATTAAAAGTTAGCTGACGCCACAGACCACAGTGGTCTGGCGCTGAAAATAAGTTTTAGCAGCATGCATGTCTGCTGTAATTTGTTGTTGCAACTCGGCCAAACCGGCAAAGCGCTGCTCACTGCGTAATTTATGATGCAAGGTAACTGCAATTTGGCTACCGTATAAATCGGCTTTAAAATCAAAAAGGTGCGCTTCAAGCTGCTCTCGCTGCCCCTGCACGGTTGGCCGATTACCAATATTAGCCACCCCTTGAAACTGGCCATACTTCGTTTCCGCGGTTATGGCATACACGCCACCGACTGGCAATTTACGCCGGTACAACCAGACATTAGCCGTTGGAAAACCCAGGTCCCGCCCAAGTTTCCGACCGTGCCGCACCCGGCCGGTAAGGGTAAAAGGCCGGCCCAGCATACTGGCGGCAGCCGTTAAATCGTCTTGCTGCAACGCCTGGCGGATTAAGGTACTACTGACCCGTTGCTCACCCAGCTTTAAACTGGACGTACTGGTTAAACCAAAATGATGCTGCTCGGCAGCCCGCACCAGTGTAGCAAAATCACCTGCGCGGCTATGGCCAAACCGAAAATCGTCGCCAACAATTAATTGCTGCGTACCAAGTTGTTTTAACAGTAATTGTTCAATAAAAACTGCTGGTTGCATTGCCGCAAACCGGGGATTAAAACCAACACACAGTAAGCGGTCAATGCCCAGTGTTGCCAATTGAGTATATTTTTCGCGAAACCGGCTTAACCGGGCCGGTGCAGCACTGCCGGCAAATAATTCCAGTGGTTGTGGTTCAAACACCATAACACAGGACGGCAACGTCAACTCAGCGGCTATTGCCTGTACTTTATGCAGTACAGCCTGGTGCCCAAGATGCACACCGTCAAAATTGCCTATAGTCAACACACAGCCATGATGCCGTGGTTGAATATTGTGGATGCCGCGAATTAACTCCATGCCTGCCTTTAGGTTGCCGTTACTGCTTATAAACGCGGCATTATAACCACTAACTTAATTGCTTTCAGCAACAGTTTGCACCCGGAAATGAGATAACCGCACTCCAAGCAACCATAACATGACAAAATAGCTGACAATACCCAAGGCGCACAAAAGCGCCAGGCGGCTAGCCTGAGACCAGAAATCCAGGCTCAGCCACTGCGAGAAAGGCGGACTTAGCCAGAATAAGCCCCCCGCCATAACACTGCTTGCCAGGGCAATTTTAGCCAGAAACAACCAACTGCTTTTACTAAAGTGAAATACGTCCGCCAGAGCCAGCCCCCGATACAGTAAAAAGGCGTTTAAGCTGGCCGACATCGCTGTTGCCAGTGCCAGCCCGACATAACTTAGCCAGGGTGCCAGCATCAGGTTAAACGCCATATTGGCCACCATGGCAATAATACCAATCCGTACCGGGGTTTTAATATCCTGCCTGGCGTAGAAGCCAGGTGCCAGCACTTTAATGACCATAAAGCTTAGTAAACCGCTGGCATAGGCAATCAGGCTGTACGACACCATAACCACATCTTGCTGGCTAAATTCACCGCGCATAAATAACAGCATAATAATCGGTTGTGCTAATACCATCAGTGCCGCCATTGCCGGCAAGCCAAACATGGCAACAAAACGGATAGCCCAGTCCAGAGTATGCCGAAAGCTGGCGCTGTTAGCGGTGGCGTGATGCCGTGATAAATTCGGCAAAATAACCGTAGCAATCGCGATACCAAACAATCCCAGCGGAAACTCTATTAACCGGTCTGAATAATATAGCCAGCTAACCGCCCCCGTCAGCAGAAATGAGGCAATGACAGTATCAAGCAATAAATTGATCTGGCTAACCGACACACCAAACAGCGCTGGCAGCATTAACGTACGGATTTTCTTAACACCTGGGTCACGCCAGCCCCATCTTGGCATGACTAGTAAACCCGCTTTGGCCAGAAACGGCAGCTGAAATAGCAACTGCACCAGGCCACCAATAAAAACGCCCCACGCCAGGGCCATAGCAGGCTCGCTGAGTTGCGGCGCCAGATACAATGCTGAACCAATAATGGCAACATTTAAAAATACCGGAGTAAACGCCGCCACAGCAAAGCGATTATAGGTATTGAGGATCGCACCGCTCAATGCCACCAAACTGATAAACCACAGATAAGGAAAGGTAATTTTAAGCATCAGACTGGCCAGTTCAAACTTATGCGCCTCAGGGCCATCATTTAACCACTCTATGAACCAGCCGGGCATAAATAGCAGGACAATAAGCGGCGAGGCTATTACCCCGAATAAGGTGACCAGCGTCACAATGACCCCCAGGGTACCTGCTACTTTGGCGATCAACTCCCGTACCGCGTCATCGCCGTGCTGGGCTTTTACCTCACTTAATACCGGCACAAAAGCTTGTGAAAATGCGCCTTCGGCAAATAAACGGCGTAAAAAATTAGGGATCCGGTTGGCAAAAAAGAACACGTCTGCCGCCGCCCCGGCGCCAACAAAGTTAGCGACTACCACATCACGAACTAAGCCTAACACCCGTGAAATCAGTGTCATAGCACTGACAATCAAGCCCGATTTCAATAATTTTGCTGACACCCGCTACTCCTTTATTTGCGCCACGGCTATTTTGGCTCTTTATTAGTAATGATTACCAGTAGCTATAACAATTTAATTCCTGCAATTTAACGTTAAAGCATTTGACAACGGGCCATTAAATAGGCATATTATGCGGCCTTTAAAGAGTCCGGTTTTAGTTTTTAGGAGTGTTACCTTGGCTAACATTAAGTCTGCTAAGAAGCGCGCAATTCAATCAGAAAAACGTCGTCAGCAAAACGCCAGTCAACGTTCTATGATGCGTACTTTCATCAAGAAAACCTACGCAGCAGTATTAACTGCTGACGTAACCGCTTCAACTGAAGCGTTCAACAAAATGGTACCTGTAATTGATCGTATGGCGGCTAAAGGCCTGATCCATAAGAACAAAGCAGCACGTCATAAAGCTCGTCTAAATGCGCATGTTAAGGCATTAAAAACAGCTTAATTGATAGTATCCAACAAAAAAGCCAGCGCAAGCTGGCTTTTTTGTTTTTAACGATGACGTGTTAGCTGCAGTACAGCTTATGTAGCAAGGCAATCAGTTGCTCGGCTTCAGTGCTGCTAAGCCGGTAATACACCGTTTGTGCTACCTTGCGGGTTTTTACCAATTTGTGCCGACGTAATAGTGCCAAATGCTGAGATAATGCCGACTGGCTTAAATCGAGCTTATCGTTAATATCGCCCACCGACATTTCACCTTCCAGCAGGTGACATAAAATTACTAAACGTCGTTCATTCGACACTGCTTTTAACAGTTTAACGGCGTGTGCTGAATTCTCCAGCATGTCATTTAAGTTCATGTTTCAGTTCTCTGGCTATCTGTTTAGAATTGCGTAAATGCGATTAGACCAGAATGCGACAAGATAATCATTCTTATTTAACAAAATTATACATTAAACGAACATTAAATAAGCAGCAGCAAATAAACGCCTAGCGCGGTAACGACTGCACTAAATTGCATATTCGTTTTGCCGAAAATGGCTTTACCACAAAAGCGTTAGCGCCACCGGCAATCGCATCCTTCAGGTTCTCAACACTGGAATAAGCCGACACCATAAAAACATGGGCATGCTTGTCCTGTTGTTTAAAACGACGCAATAATACCTTGCCATTAATGTCTGGCAGCTGAATATCAAGAAAAACTAACTGAGGATGATGGGTAAAAAACAACTGATCAGCACTGGCGCCGTCTGCCGCTTCATAAATGGTGGTAATACCCAGCTTATCGAGAATTTGTCGCAGATATTGCCGAACCGTACTGGTATCATCGACCAGTAAAGCTGAGGTGAAAGGTGGTAGAGCTTGCATCCATGAAGCCTCATTGTCGTTTACCAACTAAAATAATTACTTCAACCGACAGCTTTAACCTGAGCAGCAGGCATTTCAGCGCCCACCGGTTTGGCAGAGTGATAAAGCGTGCTAAAGTCCCGATAATGTAACAATACTAAGGCAGAATGAAAAGATGAAATTGTGGCTTACAACAATAATTGCCGCTGCTACTTTTGCAGCAAACGTAAATGCTCAGACCAGCCAACCCGTGCTGAATAATGACCTTGCTTATAACCTGGTTGAGTCGCTAACCGTTGAGGTTGGCCCACGGCTGGCGGGCAGCGAAGGTGACGCCCGCGCTGTAGCATGGGCAGAGCAAAAGTTTAAACAACTGGGTTTTGACAAAGTCTGGACTGAACCTTTTACCATGCAATACTGGCAGCGAGGCAACGCCAGCCTGCAGGTTGAAGCACCTTTTAATCAGGCATTAGTGCTGACAGCACTGGGTGGCTCTGTTGGTACGCCGTTTGATGGTATTCGCAGTCAGGTGGTGATGTTCGACAGTTTACAACAGTTACAGCAAGCTAATCCGGCAGACGTAAAAGACAAAATAGTATTTATTAACAAAGCATTGCGGAAAGACATACGCGGTGGCTTTTATGGTCAGGTTGTCGGTGCGCGCGCTCAGGGCGCAGTAGAGGCTGCCAAGTTAGGTGCAAAGGCCATTATTATCCGCTCTGTTGGTACCAGCAATAATCGTTTTGCTCATACCGGCATAATGCGCTATCAAGACGATGTACCCCGTATCCCGGCGGCCGCTATTTCTGTGCCAGACGCCCAGCAACTGAGTAAAATGCTGGCGATTAACCCTGAAACCAGCCTTAACCTGTTTATGCAGAACAATTTAACGGGTGAAGTGACCAGCCACAACGTCATCGCTGAAATTACCGGCAGCAAACGACCTGATGAAATTGTCCTGATCAGCGCTCATATTGACTCATGGGATGAAGGAACCGGCGCACTTGATGACGGTGCAGGCGTGGGTATTGTGATGGCTACTGCAGCCTTGCTTAAAAAAGAACGGCCTGAGCGGACTATCCGGGTGGTGTTATTCGGTAATGAAGAAGGTGGTCTTATTGGTGCCCGGGCATACGCTGCCCGTCATGCCGCTAATCTGAAAAACCATGTTTTTGCCTCAGAGTCTGATTTTGGTGCAGGTAGAGTATGGCGTTTCGATACCGGCTTTGGAGAACAGGCACTGGCATTTGGAACCGGCATTCAGCAGAAACTGAAACATCTGGGTATTGAAGAGGGCAGCAACACTGCTTCAGGCGGACCTGACGTCTCCGTGTTAAAAGCACTGGGCGTGCCGGTTGCCACCTTGCAGCAAGACGGTACTGACTACTTTGATTATCACCACACACCAAACGATACCCTGGATAAAATTGACCCGGCCGCACTGCAGCAAAATTTGCAAGCCTGGTTGATCATGACCCGGATAATCGCCAACAGCAAAACAGATTTACGTCAATAAATCAGCCATTAACTCAGCAGTGCCCGGCGATGCCGGCGCTGCGTACTTCGGGTTAACCACATTTGGACGCCGACTATCAGTAGAATAACCGCTGAAGGATAGTAAAAATGATTGAACGATAAGTTAAAAATCATCAACGCTGTCAACATGCAGACAAAAGGCAGTAATTCATAGCCCCAAAAAGGCACAGGACCATTTTTACGCTCAGCAAACACCTCGTCTTCCCGCCGGTGTTCAGAGCGCACAATCCAAACTAATGCCCCGGCTAAAAACAATACGCCGCCCGACACTACCCCCAATAACGTGGGTAATACCAGCATACTAACTAAGCCCGCTAACATATAGCTGTAGGGTAAGGGTTCATAAATTTTAGTGGGTAGCACAACATCACCTTCTAACATTCACCCGAAACAACCCTGTAAGTATAGCTAACACAGCAACACCTGCTCATTATTTGCACAACTATCAAACATTGAGTTTTTCCGGATTAGCTATTCTGCGACGGTGTTTCGCACGCTTTATTATTTATCATGCACTTAGTGCATTTGCCCCACTCTGACACCTTTCAACACATTAAAATAAGTAATGCTAAAACAGCAAAATTACTCAGTTGCCGAAATCTTAACCACTGCGCATAATGCGCGCAATTATCAATGGCATCGTGGCAGCAGGTTATGGAAAATATAGTGTATGACGTTATCAGCTGGGTTGGCTTAACCATTTGTATTGGTGCTTTTTTTATTAAAGATGTGTTCTGGCTTAGATTAGCAACACTAATAGGTTGTAGCCTGCTGTTTGTTTACTACAGCCATATTGCCATTCCACAAGGGGTAATATCCAATCTGCTGGTGCTGCTGATCAACGCGTACTACCTGTTGCGCTTTGCCGCTGCCCGCAAAAAAGCACTGTCGGCCAGCAAGCTGACAGAGTCTGCTGAAGCACCACTGCATACGGTTAAGCTGTCGACTCAACCAGAGTAAGCAACAAAGCAGACTTTTTTCATCCAGGCTGACACGCTATACTGAGCCGTCCGAAGCATTTGGAGCCAGCGTATGCTAGATAATGAACTTGACTTGTTTTTACAGGAAATGGCTGACGTTAAACCATTGTCGCAGGATGAAGTGCTGCAACAAACCGAATTTTGCCCTACCTTAGCCCAGCAGGCCCGTCGGAAAGCCGCAGAGCAGGAAATGGAATACGATGCGAACTACCTGAGCATGGAATATGTTGAGTTAGTGAAGCCGGACGACCCTTTTGCATTTTGTAAAGATGGCGTACAGCAAGGGGTATATCGTAATTTACGGCTGGGTAAATACCAACTTGATGCTACCTTGAACCTGTTGGGTAAAAGCCTGGTGGCGGCCCGTAGTCAGTTATTACACTTTATTGAAGATTGTCACAAACGGGGGATCCGTACGTTGCTTATCCATCATGGGATGGGCCGCAACAGCAAACCCCACCCCGCTATTTTACGCAGCTACGTTTTTAAATGGTTGCCGCAACTGCCAACCGTGTTAGCCGCCCATACTGCACAACGTCAGCATGGTGGCTATAGTGCGACCTATGTACTGTTGCAGAAAAATGCTGATCAAAAACGACAGAATCGCGAGCGTCATACCAAAAGCTGAAACAACAAGGGGCCAGAGTTATTACCCAGCAAATGCCTGCAATAACCCTAACCCCTTGTTTGTTGGTCATTCCACTTGACCGAATCTTTTCCTGCAGCCTTAAGTCAGATTAACCGTTCAGATTAACAACCAGGCCGCTTCGGCTTTGGTCAGAAACGCCGACAATGCCATCAGGCACACCACAACGGCGATTGCAGTAAAGCCAAAACCACGACTGGACGCTTTACTCATAACATACCTCAGTAACGCATTTTATTCTTTTTATTAAGATTTAAGCTTAAGTTGCCTTAAACCGCTGCTGAGTGTAGTTAACTTGTAACATATTTACAATAACTGTGTTTTTAACCAGTTAGTAGCCTTTTAGCCGGCTTACCGGATTAACTGGCGCCTCTCCGCGCTGACTTCGCCGGTAGTTATCGGCAATCTGGCTGACCACAGTGCTGACATTGGTTACCGCTGAGACGTGCGGTGTGATCAGCAGTGCCGGATGCAGCCATAACGGGCTGTTGTCTGGCAACGGTTCCTGCCGGAATACATCCAGACACGCGGCACTAAGGGGGCCGTGATCAAGTGCTGCCAGTAACGCCGTTTCATCAACTATTGCGCCTCTGGCGACATTGATGAAAATGCAGCCTGGTTTTAGCGCCTGAAAAAATTCTGTATTCAGCCGGTTCTCCGTCGCTGCCGTAAGCGGAAGCAGGCAAATAACAACATCTGCTGCAGCTACTGCCGGTAATAGCTGGTCGTCACCCGCCAGGCACTGCACATTAATAAGAGACCTGGCCGTGCGCGCCCAACCTGTTAGCTGAAAACCAGCCTGGCTAAAGTGAGCAGCGGCCGCGCTGCCCAACTCACCCAACCCCAGAACACTGATATTACTTAATTTTCTAGGGCTTTTTGGCCGCCACAGACGCTGCTGTTGCTGCGTGCTGAACAGATCCAGTTGCAACCGGTAATAACTGACAATACCATCCAGATAACTGACCATAGCCTGGGTTAATGTTGGATCGACAATGCGGCTTATCGGCAAATCAGGCAAAGTCGGATCAGCCAGAATGGCGTCAACGCCGGCGCCAAAACATTGAATCGCTTTTAAGTTTGGTAAGTCTTTAAGACAACCATGTGGCTGCTTCCACACTACGGCAAATTCTACTGCTGCAGGATCAACCAGATCCGGCCATATTTCAATCCGGATGTCAGGCAACACGAGTTGCAACCGTTGTTGCAAATCGTCCAGCTTTCGATCGGGAATGATCAGGGCAATACTCATCGCTAAACCCGCTTATTTTACCGGCACTGATACCGAACTTATGCCGCCACTATATAATAAGGCAAAGATAACATGACACGCCCCCTTAGCAAACTTCAGTAAACTGCCATAAAACTGTCGCGCCGTTGTCACAATGCACGGTTAGCCTGCTGAGATTAACCGGTAAACCGGTATCATGCGGAGGTTCACCATGTTTAATGTCGAGCAGGTTATTCAGCAGCAACTGCCGCAAATTGCCGCTAAACCCTGGATCTATAAACCTGTTAAAGGTGCTCTCAGCTATTTATTGCACGAGCAGGAGTTTGCGGCTTTCGCGCAGCAATACCCGCATTTACAGGGGCTGGATTTTATAGAGCAGGTGCTGGACTATTTCAACTTTAGTTACAGCGCCCGCGACAATGAAATTGCCCGGATCCCCGCCAGCGGCAAAGTGGTGATTATTGCCAACCACCCTATAGGCTCGCTGGATGGCTTAGCGCTGATTAAATTGATCAGTGATATCCGGCCGGACGTCAAAATTATCGCCAATCAGCTGTTAATGTCGGTCGTTGCGTTACACAGTTTACTACTACCGGTAAATAACATGGAAGGCGGCACTGAGCGCGGCCGGTTAACTGAAATAAGAAAGCATTTACAACATGATGGCGCGCTGGTGCTGTTTCCCGCAGGCGAGGTTTCGCGGTTGACACCAAACGGTGTGCGTGACGGTAAATGGCACAATGGTTTCTTGCGTTTTGCCACGGCAGCTAAAGCACCTATATTGCCGATCTATATCGACGGTCGCAATTCAGCCCTATTTTACGGTGCCTCCATGCTGTACAAGCCGCTGGCAACCATGCTGCTGGTACAGGAGATGTTTAAGCAACAGCGCAAAAGTATCGGTATGCGAATTGGCGAGCAAATTCCTTATGACAGCTATGGTCAACTGCCGTTACCGGCCAAAGAACAGCTGAAACTGTTTAAAAAGCATCTGTACCGGCTGGCTAAAGATAAAGCGCCATTGCTGCGCACCCAAAGCACCGTTGCGCATCCGGAACCCCGTGGTGAGCTAAAAACTGAGCTGGCAAAATGCCAGCAGCTTGGCACAACCAGCGATGGCAAGTTGATTTATCTGTACCATCATCAGCAAAGCTCGGCACTCATGCGGGAAATTGGCCGGTTACGTGAACTGGCATTCCGGGCCGTGGGTGAAGGCACTGGCAACAAGCGGGATATTGATAAATACGACAGCTATTATCACCACCTTATTTTGTGGGATCCGCAAGAGTTGGAGATGGTCGGCGCTTACCGGCTGGCACCAGGCGCAGATGTTTTGGCCAGGAGCGGCATAGAAGGTCTTTATACCAACAGTTTGTTTCACTATGAAGAGTCAATGCAGCCCTACCTGCAGGCCGGGCTGGAATTGGGACGCAGTTTTGTGCAGCCGCGTTACTGGGGCAAACGCAGCCTGGATTACTTGTGGTACGGCATAGGAGCATACTTAAAACATTATCCACAGATCCGCTATTTATTTGGCGCAGTCAGTATGTCTGCCAGCTATCCGCAAAATGCCCGAGATTTACTGGTATATTTTTATTCCCATTATTTCGGATCAGTGCAGGCACCGGCAGAGGCCCGCCAACCCTATCTGCTATCAGCAGAGCAACAGCAGGTCTTGTCGCAGCAGTTTGGTGGAAGTGATTACACCAGTGACTTTGTCCGGCTAAAACTCATGCTAACGAATATGGGGCTGACTGTACCCACCTTATACAAGCAATATAGTGAGCTTTGCCTGCCAGGGGGCGCCAGCTTTCTGGCTTTTAGCACCGATCCGGCCTTTGCCGACTGTGTTGACGGCCTGGTTTTAGTCGATTTACATCAGCTAAAGCCAGCCAAAAAGGCACGGTATCTGGGTTAACTGGCAACCTGACCTAACGTAAAGGCAGTGTAAAGATTAAACAAAGTTCAGTTGGCATTAAGTCTCAGCTGCCTATAACACCTATACTTGTGTAACGTGCCGTCAATCTGATTGGTGGCAATACCGCCCACTGTGGAGGAAACCACTATGTATAGCACCAGTTTGAGCCTGAAAGCCCTGTTACTGAGTGTACTACTGGCCTTTAGCATTAATGTTAAAGCCAACGACACCGTGTCGCAGGCAGAGCTGGACCAGATGCTGGCACCCGTCGCACTGTATCCGGACACCGTCCTGACTCATGTTTTAATTGCTGCCACTTACCCGCTTGAGGTCGTGCAGGCAGCCCGCTGGTCGGCAGATAATCCGGATTTAACCGGCGATGCCGCCGTGCAGGCTGTAGTTTCTGAAGATTGGGAACCGAGCGTTAAGGCATTAGTAGCCTTTCCCGATTTACTGCAACGACTCAGTGACGATTTAAACTGGACGCAGCAACTCGGCGAATTGTTTTTAACCGATGAGGCCGCCGTACTGGCCAGTATTCAACAGCTACGGGAACGTGCTTATCAACAAGGTTCGTTAGACAAAATGCAGCATGTCACCGTACAACGTGAACGCGAAGTTATTGTCATTGAGCCACGCCAGCCTGAAATAATTTACGTACCATATTATGACACCCGCGTAGTATACGGAAGCTGGAGGTGGTCTGCCTACCCGCCTGTGTATTGGCATGCACCACGGGGCTTTCATGCCAGTAACCATTTTTACTGGGGTCCCCGCATACTTGTACGGCCGTCGTTTTATTTCAGTATTTTCGACTGGCGTCATCACCATATTGTGGTGAACCATCACTATTATCACAAGCCGCCGCGCTACTATCCGCGACGCAACAAGCACTATACCGACGCGAGACGCTGGCAACATGACAGCTACCATAGACGCGGCGTACATTACCGGCATGAAGTGTTAAACCGTCAGCATAATTTTGGCTATGCCCGGCAGGTGAGCAAAGAGTACCGCGCCGAAACAACCAAGCGGCGCGAACAGCAACATCGTAGTCAACATAACACCAGCCAGCAAAGCCGGGAGCATATGATGCAACGCCGCACTGCTGAGCAGGTTAATTTGCGCCAGGGTACTGCAACGCAGGGCCGTCAGCTTAATGCTCAACTACGTGCTGAACGAACTGAGCAACCGCAGGTTAACCGCGTTCAACAACACAGCAACCGGCAACCGGCAGAGCGTCAGCAAGTAAGAACCACGGTATCCAAACCAATGGCAACGCGTGAGTCGGTGCAAAACGCCCGGCCTGCACCAAACGTGCAACGCAGCCAGCCAGAACGTCAGGTGCAACCACAACGTCAGGTGCAAACACCACGTCAGGTGCAGCCGCAACGTCAGGTGCAACCACAACGTCAGGTGCAGCCACAGCGTCAGGTGCAACCACAACGTCAGGTACAGCCGCAACGTCAGGTGCAACCACAGCGTCAGGCACAACGTTCAGCCGCCAGCACCAGCCGCGAAGTTCGCAGTATTGAATAACGGGCTGGTGTATCCACCAATACTAAAAGCTGGGGCCAGCTTGCCCTGGCTTTTTTTAAGACCAAAGTTGGGCTGGTGCTTGTCCGGACGGTGCATTACAGTAGGATAATTTGCTAACCCCGAGGCAAAGCAATTATGGCAACCGCGCCGTTAAACTGGCAACAGCTGCTTCAATCCGGCAACCGGATTTTTATTGGTTCACATGCCGCCGTGCCTACGGCACTCATTGATGATCTGATTAACCATGCCAGCAGCCTGCACGACATTGAAATTGTGCAACTGGTCACCCTGGCCGATAACAAGTGGGCTGAGCCGCAATATCAGCATTTATTTAAAGTGAATACCTTTTTTATTGGCGGCGAAAAAATCCGTCAGGCGGTTGCCGAAGGCCGTGCCGATTACACGCCCTGCTTTATGACTGACATTCCGGCGTTATTTACCGATGGCGTGCTGCCACTGGACGCAGCGTTAATTATGGTTAGCCCTGCTGACGAGCATGGTTATCATTCACTGGGCGTGTCGGTTGATGTGGTCGCGGCTGCCGCAAAAGCAGCAAAAATTGTGATTGCCCAGGTCAATCCGCAAATGCCCATTACCTACGGCCAGTCGTTTATTCACCGCGACGATATTAATACATTTTACTACGCCGACCAGGCACTCCCCGAAGCCAGCATGCCCGAGCTGGATGCCCGCACTGAACGGATTGGCCAGTATGTTTCGCTGCTGGTAGAAAACGGTGCCACGGTGCAACTGGGGGTGGGCCGCATTTGTACCGCGGTAACCAAATACCTGAGCAATCATAAAGATCTGGGGCTACACAGTGAAATGATCACCGATGGTGTGCTGGAGCTGATTAAAAAAGGGGTTATTAATAACCGGCGGAAAACCTTTCATCAGGGTAAAAGTGTGGTCAGCTTTTGCATTGGTAGCAAAGCGTTGTATCAGTTTGTTGATCAAAACCCGCATATTGGTTTTTACCCCAGTGAGTATGTTAATTCACCGGCAAATATTGCGCGTAATGACAAAATGGTGGCCATAAACAGTGCCATTGAAGTGGATTTGACCGGTCAGGTAGTATCAGATTCGATTGGCCATCAGTTTTACAGTGGTATTGGTGGCCAGGTAGATTTTAGCCGCGGCGCGTCAATGAGCACCGGCGGTAAGCCGATAATTGCCCTGCCCTCCACGGCTAAAAATGGTTCTGTCTCGCGCATTGTGCCGCACATTCGCGAAGGCGCTGGCGTGGTCACCAGCCGCGGTCATGTTCACTATGTCGTCACAGAATTCGGTGTGGCATCACTGCGCGGTAAGAGCGTGCGTGAGCGGGCACTGGAACTTATTCGGGTAGCTCACCCTAAGTTTCGCAGCCAGCTGCTAGCTGAAGTCCGTAAGTTTTTCTGGGTGCCGCATTATCAGTTACAAACGCCGGTAGACGTTGCCGAGCTAGGCGCTGTTGGCTTTAAGGAGCTGCAAATCAATGGCGAGAGCTTTGACCTCAGACCTTTAAATCCTTCTGATGAACGACGCTTGCAGGAGTTTTTTTACTCTCATACCAAAGAAACTCTGCAAATGCGCTACAACACCGTGCCGACCCAAATGAGCCGCGAGAAATCCTGTACCCTGGTCAGTGTTGATCAAACACAAGATTTAGCTCTGTGCATCGTTAAGCAAAAAGGCTCAGTAGTCGAAATTCAGGCCGTTGGCCGCTACTACCTGATTGCAGCGCAAAACAGCTGTGAAGTCGCCTTTGTTACCCGCGAAAAACATCAGGGCAAAGGCATGGCAAAACGATTATTACAGGAAATGATCGATATTGCCGGCAGTCGCAAGCTGAACAAAATGCTGGCGTATGTCAGGGCTGAAAACAAACCGATGCTCAGCGTATTTACTAAAGCAGGCTTTAAACGTAAAGGTTATGACGACCCCAGTGAAATATATCTGGAACTTGATCTAGGCAATGCTGCAGCCAGAGGAGGCAGTTGATGGCGATTACTGTTTTCAGCCATGCTATTTGCCGCCAGCATAGCGCCGGCGATGATCACCCGGAATGCCCCCAGCGGCTCGATGCGATAAATGATCAGCTAATCCGCTCCGGGCTCGACTATGTGCTGCAACAAAAAGATGCGACACCAGCCAGTAAAGTAGATTTGTGCCGGGCTCATAGTACCCTGTATGTTAATGAGCTATTTGCGAAAGCGCCCGCCGACGGCCATATCTGGCTTGACCCTGATACCCAGATGATGAACAAAACCCTGCAGGCCGCCCTGTATGCAGCCGGCAGCGGTATTAATGCGGTTGATGAAGTGATGCAGACCAGCGACAGACAGGCCTTTTGCGCGGTGCGCCCGCCCGGCCACCATGCTACTCATGACCAGGCAATGGGCTTTTGTTTTTTTAACAACGTTGCCATTGCTGCCGAATATGCGCTGAATCAGTATCAGCTTAAGCGGGTGGCAATCGTCGATTTTGATGTGCACCACGGCAATGGCACTGAAGATATTTTCAAAAACGATCCCCGGGTATTATTCTGCTCCTCTTTCGAATATCCGCTTTATCCCCATACCGGAGCCGACACCGTTTCAGACCATATTATAAATTTGCCATTACCCGGAGGCTGCAAGGCCAGCAGGTGGCGTGCTGAAGTCAGCAGTCACTGGCTGCCCGCGCTGGACGCATTTGCACCGGAGCTTATTCTGATATCAGCCGGTTTTGATGGTCATGCCGAAGATGATATGGCGCATTTTATGTTGCGGGAAGACGATTACCACTGGCTAGCGACAGAGCTCAAAACGCTGGCAAATAAACACTGTCAGGGCCGGGTGGTCGCTATGTTGGAAGGTGGTTATGCCCTGAGTGCACTGGGCCGCAGTGTGGTGGCTTTTTTAAAGGGCCTGATGTAAAAAAATCCGCTTTCACGCTCTTTTTATTGATGAAGAACAAAGTAAACCACTGCCCGGCGGGACTGCAGATTTTTTTATTGATCCAGGCCAATATTTTGTTTTAACCAGCGCGCACAATGTCCGCAGAACTAAACTGTGGAGCACAATATGAAAACCGCTTTAATCGCCATTCCCCTGATATCTGTGTTAGCTGCCGCTCCGGCCTTTGCTGATTTTGCCGTTAATATAGGTGCCATTAATGTTGCACCGGATGACAGCAGCTCGAGCTTAAACGTAATTGAACAAGTTGCCGGCCTGCCTGATGGCTCAACTGCCCTCTCAGTAGACAGCAACACCCAGCTTGGCCTGACATTTGATTACCGGCTTCATGCTAACTGGGCAGTCCAGTTAATTGCTGCTACCCCATTCAGTCATGAAATGCAGGTAAAAGGCTCGGCTATCGATGGCCTTAAGGTTGGTAAAACCAAGCACTTGCCGCCGACGTTGCTGGCGCAGTATCACTTTATGCCCGAACATCAAACATTTGACCCCTTTGTCGGGCTGGGCTTGAACTACACCATTTTCTTTGATGAGCAGATTGATAACCAGTTAAAAGATACGCTGCAGGCACTCGGCGTGACCAGTACGTCAGATAGCGTAACATTAAAGGCAAAAAACTCGTTTGGCTTAGCCTTGCAAGCCGGGGTTAATATCAAACTCAGCGACAATCTTGGTGTGCATATAATGGTAAGCAAAATGGACATCAACACCACTGGC
>TARA_R110002126_G_scaffold98045_14_pt1 | contig 23057 bp, 19 predicted proteins | sample TARA_R110002126 | Tara Oceans TARA_R110002126 (sample SAMEA4397536) | marine metagenome | biome: Polar Biome; feature: [DCM] deep chlorophyll maximum layer (ENVO:01000326); material: water (ENVO:00002006), including particulate matter (ENVO:01000060) such as... | depth 30 m | reverse complement strand
GTGTGCACCCGCTCAGTAATATATTTTAAACCGTCTAAATCGTAGGCTTTTACCGGCTGCTCGACCAATTCCAGCCGTACGCCGGCATCTTCCAGTTTGTGCAGCGCATACACCGCCTCTTTAGCAGTCCAGCCCTGATTGGCATCCAGTCGGATCAAAGCTTTACCTGCTACAGCAGCATAAATGGCTTTCACCCGCTCAATATCGACTCCGATATCTTTGCCCACTTTCACTTTCAGGGTTTCAAAACCACGGTCGATGGCACTGAGTGAGTCAGCAACCATTTTGTCGATATAGTCGACACTGATGGTGATATCAGTAGTAATTTTCGGCACGCCGCCGCCGAGTATTTTATATAACGGTGCCTGATACAGCTGGGCAAATAAATCATATACCGCCATTTCTACTGCAGCTTTGGCACTGTAGTTTTTCATTATGGCGCCCTGAATAAGCCGGATTATATGGTTCAGGTCAGCAATTTGCTGCCCTACCAGCTTGGGCTTTAACACGCTTTTTATCGCATCAATTATTGAACCATGAATATCACCGGTAATCACCGCTGTAGCTGGCGCTTCACCGTAACCAATATGGCCGGTATCGGTTTCAATCATTACCACCACATCTTCAATTTGCTGCACGGTGCGCAGCGCCGTCTTAAACGGCGTTTTCAGCGGTATAGTAAGCATGCCCAGCCGGATATCGGTAATTTTCATAGTAGCCTCAGTTATCGCAACGATTTAATCGCGTAAATTTTATCCAGATAACTGCTGTCAGCCGAGAGCTGCAGCGGTGTTAACGGCGTAACAGCCACGCCGTTTAAAATTCCCTGATAAAGCGAGGGCGTTGCCGGCGCTGTGCTGGCCGTGCCGGCGCTGGTTTTGTCGGTGTGGGTTTTATCAACGTGGCTATCAGTAAAGTACGCCAGGTCGTGCACCGAGTGGATCACAAAGGGTTCACCGTTCTCAACACCTAAGTACAACATTACGTGGCCTGGCCGGTAGATCAGATCACCCGGGGCTGCCTGGCGAATAGCAGCCAGCTTATCGCTGTGGCTGCTCTGGCTGCTAAAACGTATATTCTGACCATAGCGGCCTTCACCCTGCTGGCCGGAATTGCGTGGCATCAGCAAACCAAAGCTACGGTAAATTTCTATAATAAAGCCGGTGCAGTCGCGGCTGTCATAATCGTGCCCCCAACCATAGCGGTCGCCCAGAAACTTAAAGGCCTGGGTCAGCACATTAGCCGGTGTATAGGGCAGATAACCAATACTAACATCCTGTTGCCGTGCAATCAGCGCCGGGGTAAAACCCAGGCTGCCATCCGCTGCTCTGACGGGTAACTTTACAATATGACTGGCATGCGGGTTCTGACCATGTACATTATGCCCGGTATCGTCGCTGCTTAATAACGGCAAGCGGGTTCCCATATCTAACACCAGCTGTGATATTGCCGGCTGATCAGGCGTAAAGCTGGTAGTAACCCGGGCCCCGGTTACCAGTAAAAACGGTTGTTGCTCACTGTACTCCAGCACCCGCTGCCTGCTACCCAAAGCAAGATCCCGGGCCTGCACCCAGCCGCTGTAATGATAGTTTTGCACCAGCAGCCAGTTGTTGTCACGGCTATGGTGCAACACGGCTACCGCTTCGCCCGGAAACAGCCCGGTTTCCTGAAAGCGATCTAAATCCAGTGCCATGTCCTGATTATGAACCCGATCATTGCTTGGCATACTGCGTAAATCAGTCCGTTTAACCACTAACGCAAACTGTATCGGGTTGTCTGCGTCGACCGCATCAATATTCAGACTATGCCGGTATGCCTGCCACTGTTGTTTGCTTACCGCAGTACCATCGGCGTAAAAACGTGGCAGGTCTGTTTTAGCACTGGCGCTGTTAATCACCGTGGTTAATTCCGAAGCCGACAAACTGGCTGGCAATTCTGACAGCAGAATCATTTCTGACTGTCGGGCAAAATTATCTTTGTTTCTGGCACTAATTTGCGCTGGCGTCAGCAGCACAGTATGCGGATCCGCCGTTTGTGCTAACCAGTATTCGGCATTGAGATGATCTGTTTTTAACATTGGAATATCTGACCCGGCATAAGCATTATTATAAAAAACATGACCGCTTAAATATAAAAGCACTAAAAAACAATACTGTAGCTTCATTTTTTCCTCTTATCAGCACGCGATAAGTGCCTTATCACTTTTATAATAGCCGCAAATAGAATCAAATATTCCAATTATTAATAATTTTTAGCATAAATTATTTTCAAAACCAAAAAAATATTGCTATGTTAATTTTGTGCAGAAATTAAACACTGAGCACTATAACTATAAACAGGTATTAAAAAGGGCAAGCAGAACCCTGTTACGGACAGCAACAACACGCAACTCCAGGAGAGATACTGATGAAGTACAACGAGCTTAAATTTATAAAAAACAGATTGGCGCAAGCCACCCAATTCGCATTTCGCTCCCCCGCTACCGTCACCGCTGTCGTACTGGCAGGCATCCTGACTTGCGCTCCAGCCGCAGCACAACAGGTGGGTGGTATTCGCGGTAAAGTCATTGCTGAGCAAACCACCAGCGCTGTTGCAGGTTTAACCGTCGTGGCAACAAGTCCGGTTTTACCCCGTCCCCGCACGGTAGAAACCCGGGCTGATGGCAGTTTCAATTTGCCATCATTGGTTCCTGGTCGCTATACCCTGACGATAACGGCGCCTGACGGCGCGGTTAAAACGATGGAAGTAGATGTATTACTTGACCAAATGTCTACTGTAGATATCGCTCTGGCATCGTTATCCGGGGTTGAGGTTATTCAAATTGTCGGCTCGCCGTTTTTTGCCCAGGTCGGTAACTCATCACTGAGTAATTCACTCGGTGCTGACGTGGTAGAGGCACTGCCAATAGGTCAAACCTTTCGTGACCTGCTAAAAGTTATTCCCGGTGTACAATACACTGAAAACGGGACCTTAGGTCCGTCTGCCGGCGGTTCAGGTGCCCACAACAAATATGGTTTTGACGGGGTGGATGTTTCCATGCCGCTGTTTGGCAATCTGGCATCAGAGCCATCAACCCACGATATCGAAATGGTATCGATGGAACGTGGCGGTGCCAAAGCGGTTGGTTTTAACCGTTCTGGTGGTTTTGCCATTAATACCCAGTCAAAATCAGGCACTAATGAATTTAAAGGCGGTATAGAGTATAAATTACAAAACAGTGATTTCTCTGCATCTCCCAAGGGTGGCACGATACAGGATACGGATTCAAGCTGGATTACCGCCAGTCTTGCCGGGCCGTTAATTCAGGATCAGCTGTTTTTTTACGGTTCTTATTATCGCCCTGAAGTGAAAGGCGACAGTAAAGTAACGGCCTACGGCCCAACCAAAAACTTCCGCAGCGTCCGCGATGAATATTTTGCTAAATTAACCTGGGCACCGATTGATGACTTACTGTTGAACCTCAGTTATCGCGACTCAGACCGTGAAGGTCGTGGCGAAAGCATTGGTGAGTTTGAAACCGACAGTGTTTCAGCAGGCTCGCAAGCGACTCAGAAAATATTTACCTTTGACGGTTCCTATATTCTGGGTGATTACACCACGTTAAGTTTTAACATCAATAAATTTGATTACAAAACCGGTGGCAGGCCGGATGTCGAATTAGCGGTAGTGCCGGAACTTGGCGCTTCGCTTGATGTTATGAACCTCGACCAGATGGGTTATTTCAATGTACCGGATTTATTAGCCGATACTGACCCGGATGCGGCCACTTTTAACCCTGGTGCACAACAACTTATCAACCGTTATGGCTACATGGTAAATGGCGAAGCGACCGGTGGTGGCGGCGTAGGCGCCTTTTATCAGTACAACAACCAAAATTTCTTCCGCGACAGCTTTGAACTGGCCTTAGACCACCAGATTATTGGCGATGTGCTGGTGCACTCTATTCACATTGGCCTGAAATTTTCAGAAGCCGAAGAAGAGCTGAGTCGGTTTTCAAATGGCTGGGGCTTAATAAGCTATACCGGTGGCCGTAATCTGACCCTTGAAAGTGCGGTGGGCGATTTAGATCCAACTTCTGTCTACTACGTTGCTACCACTGAGCAAATGAGCTTTTTGAACGAGTCGGGTGAAGCCGTATCTGCCATCAACTCCTCATCCGAATCGTGGAATCTGGAAATAAACGATACGATTGAACACGGTGATTTCACCTATAATATTGGCGTGTTAATCAGCCAGGATACCTTATACGGACAAGGCTTACGCCCCAACTCTGCCAATGGCTCGGGTTGGGAGTTGGCAATGGGTGAAAAGTACGAAATGTATAAGATAGACTGGCAGGACATGATTCAGCCACGTTTAGGTGTTAACTGGAAATACGATGGTCAGAATACGGTATTTGCCAACTTTGCCAGCTATAACCCTGAAGCCAGTTCTCTGGCCCGGGCGGCGTCATGGGATCGAAATACCCAGCAATCATTGAAAGTCTATTTTGATGAAAACGGTAACTTCCTGGATTCGGGTGCTGCCAGCGGCTCATCAGGCAAACTGTTTGCCGATAATCTGAAACCACACCGTATTGATGAAATAACCATTGGTACGACTAAGGCCATTACTGACAGATTGCAGTTACGGGGTCATACCCGTTATCGTGAAGCAGACAACTTTTGGGAAGATATGCCCAATAATGGCCGCATAGCTGCTTACCCATCTAGTAGTCAGGCAGCGGGTGTACCTGCTCATATTGCTGCTAAAGGTCTTTACATTCCTGATCTGGTCGAGCGGATGGACGGTATAGGCAACCCATCTGGCGGTTCTTATGTCATAGCGGAAATAGATGAAGGTCAAACCAAGTATTGGGAAGTGAGTTTAGAAGCTGAATACTTTGGCGATCGCACCTACTTCAATGCTTCGTATGTCTGGAGCCGTTATACCGGTAATTTTGACCAGGACAACACAACCGGCAATACGGATCAGAATATCTTTATTGGCTCGTCTAACTATGCTGATGGTGCTGGCCGTTATTCATGGGACTTAAAGCAAGGCAAACTGGCCGGAGATAAACCCCATCTGTTCAAAGCATTTGGTTACTACACTACGGATTGGCAGGCCAATATTGGTGCCTACTTTGTATTCCAGTCAGGCCAGCCATGGGAAACCTGGGATGGTTCATATTATGGCTATTCAAGCTCGACAATCCGTTACAGTGAACCAGCCGGTAGTCGCCGCAGCTCAAGCCATTGGCAGTTAGATTTAAGTTATACCCAGAACTTTACGATAGCAGAGAAATACACGCTCAATTTCCGGGCAGATCTGTTTAACGTATTCGACAGACAAACAGGTTATCGTATTCAGCAGGTAGCATCATCGACTAATTATGGCCAACCCACGCGTTACTACAACCCGCGTCGTGTCCAGTTGTCAGTCGGTTTCGATTTCTAAACCCTCGTTGTTCCTGGTACCTTTCGCCCGCCTTGTGCGGGCTTTTTTTATGGCCAGCGCCAGGTAAACACCAGTTTGCTGACGGCTTGTTGCTGCTTAACAGGCCAGCCCCATTGCCGGCGATTCTGTTGGTCACTGTCAAGCCAGACGTGTTCAACACTGACCTGAAATTGAGAATGGAGCTGATACGCCAAAGCGAGCAATACCGCCTGGCCATCACCGGTGTTGTTGTCAGCCGGGGTCAGATCGTTATCATCTACCTTAAAGTTGTCGTAGCGTACTGTTGCGCTTAACTTGTCCTTTTGCCAATGGGCCAGCAAAAACCAGGCGTCAAAATCAGCATCTACCGCTGCCGGCCCCATTAAGGTGTTGCCCTGCAGCCACTGAGCCACAAACTGCCAATGCTCATTAAAGATATGCTGCATAGCCAAACTGGTAAAGCGGGTACGCCAGGCATATTGCTGATGACTGAATACTAAGGGATCACCATTATTGTCATAGTAGTAAGCGCGGATCCGGGTTTGTTGCCCGTATTCCCAATGTAACCCAAAATAATAGCCGGTACGGTGGTCTAATTCCCGGGTTGGTTCAACCCATGGGTTCTGTAATATTAAGTCACCTGCCTGGATGCTGTGGTAATTAGCGAAATTAACCCGCTCGCCGATGCCCGTTTGCCAGTTATGTAAAGCAAAGCCGCGCCAGGCCAGAATAGTGCCCGCCGGATCATTACCCTGAAAAGCGCCAACTACCCCGGTCCAGTTGTGATTCGATTGAAAAAACCGGCCAGGCCGGCTGATACTGAACTCACCACCCCGGGTGCGGACTTCTTCTGCGACCCAGCTATTAATGGCAGAAAAGGTGCTACTGTAGGGTGATGACCAGGCAGTATCGGTATTTTCCAGCGACAACTGCGGATAAAAGTAGCCAAGGCGGCTACGCAAACGATAACCTTGTATCGGCAAAGGTGACCAGCTCAGCCAGGCTTCAGTCACAGAAAAACCATTTTCAGGTCTGGCATGCCACTGAGCATTCACCCTGGCCGAAAAAGGCGATGCTGTTGCGGCATCTATGCTTAAAAGTTGGGGCCCGGCACTGAATGTTTGCTCAGGGTAAGCCAGCTGACCGGTACCGCCACTAAACCAGGTTTTATTGACCAAATTCGCCGGTTCTGTTTGAGAGATAGCAAATTCGCCTTTCGCTTTAACCGTCAATTCAACGGCTGCACTGTCAAATACCAGCAGCGCAGTAATGAGTAATACAATCTGGCGAATTATTTGGGCTTTCATCAGAACGCTCTCCGTTGTTTTTCAATGCTTTTCTGCTGCAAATGTACTATCGTAATCATCTGTTCAGGACCATCGGTCATCAGGATGCTAAAGCTCATTTTATTGATTTTATTTATTATTCCGTTGCAGGCTCTTGCCGCTGAGCTTCATATAAATATTACCGATACTGCACAAAAGCCATTACCTTTTACGGTTATTGAACTGGTTAATGATGCGTATCCAGCCCTGGCTTCGCCAGAAGCCGCACAGGTGATACAAAAAGATTTAAACTTTCAGCCCTTTGTCAGTGTGGTGGCGCAAGGCACCTTAGTTGATTTTCCAAATATGGATAAGACCCGACATCATGTCTACTCATTTTCGCCCGCTAAAGTATTTGAATTGCGATTGTACTCTGGCAAGCCAGAAGCGCCGGTGCTGTTTGACCGAGCCGGTGTCATAACCCTGGGCTGTAATATTCATGACAATATGCTGGCTTACTTATACGTCACTGGCAGTCGATATACTGCCATGACTGATGCCAGTGGCACAGTGCATTTTGCAGACTTGCCGCAGACCAATTTTCAGCTGAAAATCTGGCATCCATGGCAAAATAAAATGTTGCCGTCGCAAGCAGTGACGTTGGACGCAGGCATCCAGCACATGAACATTGCGCTGGATGTGACCAGGCAACCATTGCCTGACGCGCAAAAACCGGGGTTTAGCGACTACTGAAAGCCGCATAAAAATTGAAAGGTGAGTTGGCCATTAAGCCGGGTTCTGTGCTCTGTTGCCAGAGTGACAATCATTCCTCTAGGACTTAGGTCACCCTAAGCCTCAAGCAATCTACCCGCCCTCAACGCGGGCCGCGCCAAAGAGGGCCTATTTGATCTTGCTCCGGGTGGAGTTTACCGTGCCACGAACTGTTGCCAGCCGCGCGGTGCGCTCTTACCGCACCCTTTCACCCTTACCTGATCCCATTCTTTCCGAAGAAAGCGCGGGCCATCGGCGGTTTGCTCTCTGTTGCACTGGTCGTAGGCTCACGCCCCCCAGGCGTTACCTGGCACCCTGCCCTGTGGAGCCCGGACTTTCCTCCCCTTGCTTACGCAAGCAGCGATTGTCTTGGCCAACTCAGCGCGGATTATACCCGAATTGTCAGCTTTCACCAGCCCATTCCAATGCCAGCTTATACAAGGCGTTTTTCTTCTCACTATGAATTTGCGCCGTTAACGCCGCAGCCTGCTTCACCGGTAGCTCGGCCAGTAGAATTTTTAAGGTTTGCTGCGCTTGCTCACTGATATCGCTGGCCGCTTTGGCCGGTTCTGATGCGATCATCAGCACCATTTCGCCCTGACAGCGCTGTGGGTCGTCATTCAGCCAGGCCTGGATCTCTGCCGCAGTGCCATGACAAAAGGCTTCAAAGGTTTTGGTTAACTCTTTGGCCAGCACTAATTCACGGTCGGCACCCAGCACCAGCGCGACATCGTCTAAACAGGCCTGAATGCGCCGGGCGGTTTCATAGCAAACAATAGTACCCACGTCAGCCGGCAACGCCGCCAGCTGGGCCTGGCGCTGACTGCTTTTTGCGGCCAGAAAACCAATAAATAAGAATTTGTCAGTCGGTAAACCTGCGGCACATAACGCGGTAATCACAGCACAAGGCCCCGGGATTGGCACCACCTTTACCCCGGCCTCGCGGCACTGCCGTACCAGGCTATAACCGGGATCGCTGATCAGTGGTGTGCCGGCATCAGACACCAGGGCAATGTCCTCTCCTGCCTGGCAACGGGCAATAATACTGGCCGCGCGTTGTTTTTCATTGTGATCATGCAGGGCCAGGCTGCGGGTTTGCACCCCTAAGTGGGCCAGCAACTTACCGGTATGCCGGGTATCTTCAGCGGCGATACAGCTAACCTGTTTTAACGTAGCCACAGCGCGTTCGCTAATGTCAGCTAAATTGCCGATCGGTGTGGCAACAACATACAAAGAACCGGTTTGTTTAGTCATATTTCGCTATTTAATTGAGCTTGGCGGACAGTCTAAGTAAGATAGCCCTATTAAAAGTCTAATGGTACTGTGCAACGTGAATTCCAGCAAACTAAAGCCACTGCTATTTTTAAGCCTGTGCGGCCTGTTAGCCAGCTGTGCCCAGCAAACCACGCACCCTGCTGAGCGCCCGGCTACCAACGTAGACCAGGCAATAACGCCAACAATCCCCGAAGATGCCACCGACTTATACCAAAAAGCCCGGGATTATCAGGGTGAAGCGCGGCAAATTCATTTGCTACGTGCAGCAAAGGCCGCGCTGGAGCAGCAACAATATCCACTGGCCCTGGCGATAACCCATACTTTAGCTAACAGCGAATACGCAGTCGTTCGCCAGCGCAACAGCCTGTTGTTGCTACAAGCCTACCTTACCAATAACGAAACTGACCGTGCCAACGCCTTGCTGGAAAGCACTAACCTGGACAGCTTGCCACAAGCGGATGTTAGCGAGTTTTTATGGCAGGCCGGACAGTTTTATGCCAGCCAGCAACGCAGCCTGGCGGCCAGCCGCTGGTTATTGCAACTGGATCAACAGCAGCAGACCAACAGCAACTATCCTCAAATGTGGGACTTGCTATGGCAGCAACTTAGCGCACTGAGCCAAAGTAACCTGGCCAGTCTGCGCACTAATGCCACCAACCGCCAGCTTGCCTGGCTGAATCTAACCCAGTTAAGCCGGGAAAACATTGGCCAGCAACAAGCGTTGCAGCAAGCACTGACCGACTGGCATCAACGTTACCCCTTTATGCCCGGGCCTGATGCCTTACCCACAGCGTTGCAACAACTCACCGCCCTGGCGCCCTACCAGCCGGCCAGAATTGGCGTACTGCTGCCGCTAAGTGGCAATTTCCGGGAGCATGCCAAGGCCTTGCAGTATGGTTTATTGACCGCAGCCAGTCAGCAGCAGTCAGCGGTTCAGCTTATTTTTATCGACAGCCAGCAAAGCCCGCAGCAACTAACGGCGGCATTGCAGCAGCAAATGGTCGATTTTGTCGTCGGCCCGTTGCTGCGAGACCAGGTTGATATGATCAGCCAGCAGGCCGACTGGCCTTGGCCGACCTTATTTTTAAACTCACGTGCGGCAGCACAGCCAGTAAAACCTGAACATTTCTTTTTTGCGCTGAGCATGGAAGATGAAGCCAGCCAGATGGCCGCGCTGTTTCAGCAAAAAGGTTATCAGCATCCGGTAGTCATCAGCGCCACTAACAATATCAGTCAGCGCATGCAGCAACACTTTGCCAGTCAGTGGCAGCAACTTGGCCACCCTGCACCGGAACACTATCAGTTCAGCGCCAAAGCCGAGCTGGAAGCCATTGTCAGCGCTTTGCTGGAAACTGATGCCAGTCAGGATCGGATCAGTAGCATCAGCAACCTGTTGGCGCGCAATGTAAAGCTTGAAGCAGAAGGCCACAGCCGGCTGGATATTGATGCCATTTATCTGATTGCCGATCCGGTGCAAACCCGTCTGTTTAAACCCTATGTTGACGTGTCGGTTAATCAGAATGCCCCTAAGTTACCCGTATATGCCAGCTCCCGCAGCTTTAGCGCCAGCCTCGACCGGAACGAGCAACGTGATTTAAACGGCCTGACGTTTACCGAAATGCCCTGGATGCTGGGCGAACAAAGTAGTGTGCAGCTACGTGAACAGTATCAGCAGTTGTTCAGCGAGCAGGACGAAATATTGCAACGACTGTTTGCCATGGGCCACGATGCCTATCAACTTATTGCCCGCCTGAAGCAGCAACAACATTTGCCGGCACTGGGCTTTTCCGGTCTGACCGGACAATTGAGCCTGGCCGCTGATGGCAGTATTGTGCGCCGGCTAAGCTGGGCCAGCTACCGCAACAACCGTTTAGTAGCCGTGCAAGAACCCTGAATATGAACAACAAGGGTGAATACTACGAACAACTGGCATTGGACTATCTGCAGCAACAAGGCCTTAGCCTGCTGTGTCGTAATTTTCAGTGCAAGGCGGGCGAAATAGATTTAGTCATGCGCCACGGCAGTCAGCTGGTCTTTATTGAAGTAAAATACCGTGCCAGCACCGCCTTTGGTGGCGCTCTGGCCGCCGTTACCGCTGCCAAGCAACAAAAAATATTGCGTGCGGTGCGTTGGTATTTGCAACAACATGGTGGTCAGGATCAAGCTTGCCGCATCGACGTGTTAGCTATTGAAGGGCACCAGCCGTTTAATTACAACTGGTTGCAAAACGCATTCAGTTAAAGGACAGGGTAATGCAGGAACATATCCGACAGCTTTTCAGTGAAAATATTCAGACCATGATCGCCACCAGCGAAGCTTTGGCACAACCTATTGAAAATAGTGCAGAAGTTATCGTTAACGCTCTGATAAATGGTGGCAAAGTGCTATGTTGCGGCGTGGGTGCCAGCCATGGCCTGGCCAGCCATTTTGCTCAGTTGCTACTGGACCAGTTTGAAACAGAACGACCCTGCTTGCCCGCCCTGGCCCTGCAAAATGATATCTCCAGCCTGCACCCAAATAACCATATTAATCAGGACTATTTCGCCCGCCAGGTTCGGGCGCTGGGTAGTGCAACCGATGTTTTACTGGTTATTTCGTTGACCGGCTCTGAACAAAGCTTAATAAAAGCAGTCGAAGCGGCGGTAACCAGCGATCTGAAAGTTATCGCCTTAACCATTGATAATGATAGTGAACTGGCCGGCCTGCTGAACCAGCAGGATGTTGAATTAAAAGTGCCGGCACACCGCCCGGCCCGGGTTTTTGAATGCTACACCTTTTTACTGCATTGTATTTGCGAGCTAATTGACACTACGCTGTTTCCACAGCAGGGAGAACTATGAATACCAGCAAACTTATCGCCTTCGTTAGCGCCGTGTTACTGTTACAAGGTTGTGCGGCAGCTGTGGTTGCTGGTGGCGCTACTGCCGCCTCTGCGGCCAATGACCGCCGTACCCTGGGCTCACAACTGGACGATAACAGCATTGTTATCCGGGCCCGGCGGACAATAGGCACCGCTGACAGTATTCCTGACAGCAGCAATATAAATGTCACCAGTTATAACGGTGTCGTGCTGCTGACTGGCCAGGTTAACAGCAATAACATTATGCTCACTGCCGAGCAGTTGATTAAAGACACCCCGGGGGTGCGCGACATTCATAATCAAATCCGCCTGGGTAACAGCACCTCGCTGACCACCCGCACCCGGGACAGCTGGATCACCACTAAGGTGAAAACCCAGTTGCTGGCCGATGATGATGTTGCGGGCCTGAATATTAAAGTGGTAACTGAAAACGCCGAAGTGTTTTTAATGGGCCTGGTACAAGGCGCTGAAGCGGATAAAGCAGTAGATATCGCACGCAACGTAGAAGGTGTATCGCGGGTTATTAAGGCCTTCGAACGCCGCTAAAAAATGGTTTTAAAAAGGGGTCGGAGCTAATTAGCTGGTAATTAGCTCCGACCCCTTTTTCTCTTTTTCTTTCTTTGCACTCCTTTCTTAGCACTCCTGCAGCGCTTTAAGCACTTTCGAGTGAAACTCGCGCTCTTTCATTACAAACATAACCACCACCGTGCTGCCCATAAATAATAACGGGTCAATAAACCAGGATAACGTCGACAACGAAAAATAAATGGCGCGCAAGCCATAGTTGAATGAGTGGCCAGCCTGATCAATCACTTTAGCCGCCCGGTTGGCATATAGCGCCTGATCTTCTTCATTTAAGTTGCGGCCATCAGGCGCTGCGCCAATTAATACGCCGCAAAAGCCATACTGCCTTAATGACCAGGTAAACTGAAAAAACGCAAACACGAAAATAAAGGTCAGCAGCAGTAACTTCAGTTGGACTGAGCCCTCGGTATAACTGGCCCAGGGCACCAGATTTGACAACATCAGGCTGAGTTTTTCCGCCGAAGCCATGGCCGTTAACAAACCAGCCAGGATCAACAACGAGCTGGACGCGAAAAACGTCACATTGCGCTCGAGGGTGGAAATTAACCCAACATCGGCCATTTTGTTATCGCGGGTCAGCATTTTCTGCATCCAGTCGGTGCGCTTACGGCGCAGCTCGAATGACAAACAGCTCACCACCTTTGCCCGTCGCTTGGCATAAAGGGTATAGCCAATCCATAAAACAAAAAACCAGATAACGGCAATTAAATCTAACGGACCCGGCATACCTTGCTCCTGCAATAAAAGGGTAAACACGAACAACCACTATTGGTACTGATTAGCATACCGCATTGCGCAGTATTTTTTGCTGATAACGAATATGCCGCCAGGCGTCCAGACTGTAGATAAGCAGCGCCAGCCAGATAAAGCCAAAGGTAATTAAACTGGCCGGTCGCAATGGCTCCTGATACAGCCACACCCCAAATACAAACATCAGGCTGGGGCCAATATACTGAAAAAAGCCCATGGTCGACAGCTGCAAACGGCGGGCGCCGGCAATGAAACATAGTAATGGAATAGTGGTAACAAAGGCTGCTGCTATCAGCAGCAGGTTCAGGCCAATGCTGTTCTGCAGCATATTAACGGCACTGCTGTCGGCATAAAACCACCAATAACCAATGGCCAGCGGCAACAACAGCAACGACTCAACAAACAAACCGGTAATAGCCTCTACCGCAAGCTTTTTGCGCAATAAGCCATACACCGCGAAAGAGCCAGCCAGCGCCAGCGCTAACCAGGGAATAGAACCAAATATCACCACCTGTATAGCCACACCACTGGCCGCCAGCCCCAGAGCCAGCCACTGCAACCGGCGAAGTCGCTCACCGAGGAACAACATGCCCAGTAATACATTTAACAACGGGTTAATATAGTAGCCCAGGCTGGCATCCAGCATATGGTCGCTGTTGACCGCCCAGATAAACAACCCCCAGTTGGCGCCCAGGATCACGGCGGTAAACAGCAACCACAACATCAAAGCCGGTTGGCGTAGCACCCGCAGCAACTGGGGTCCCTGTCGCAGGGCCAGCAACACCAGCCAGAGCAACAGGCAAGACCAGACAATACGATGGACCAGAATTTCCGTCGCAGCAATAAAGTCAATTTGTTTAAAATACAAAGGGGCGATGCCCCAAAGGGTGTAAGCGCTGGCAGCGAAAGCACCACCGAGCTTCTGCTCCCTGCTTAACGACATCTTGTTACCTCAGACCGTTGACCCTTAGCCAACCAGATAAGTACCGGTACCCAGTGCAATATGCACGCCTTGTTCGTTATGCAGTTCCATCCGGCATACCGCAACTTTATTGCCCGAGCGGATAACCCGGGCCGTCGCGATAAACATTTCACCCCGGCCGGGCCGCAGGTAATCGGTGCGGATATCAATGGTGCTCATTTTACCAAAGCGCTGCACCAGTTCAGCTTGTTCTATGTCACTGAACCGTTCCAGAGCGCTGGCCACCGCCATCATGCCACCGGCCACATCTAACACCGTGGCAATAACGCCACCATGCAGAATTTGCTGAATAGGGTTACCAACCAATTGCCCGGCCCAGGGAAAACGCACCTCGACTTCATCGGCGGCAAAACGACTGACCTGCAGCCCCAGCAACCGATTGAAGGGCATTTGATCGAAGGTCGCAGCAATGTATGGCAATAATTGTTCAGCAGATTGCCCCATATTAGTACAGCCAGCCGCTTAACGTCAGCACTGCGGCCAGTGCCAGAAAAAACAACATATTCCTTTTAGCCAATTGCACCATAGTGCTGGTTTCATCGACCGTATTGCGTTGCTCTGCATCCACAGGTTCGGCGGCAACCGCCACCTCGGTTAGCACCTGTTCATTGTCAGTTTTAAAATCGAGAAAGTAAGCCAGCAATGCATTAGATGCCCGCGAAAAGTGGCCTACCAGCGCAAAACCAACGCCAAATAAGCGGGTTGGTAACCACTGTGCCCAGTAACTCATCACAGAGACCGCATCGGGCTCATCGGTTACCGGTTGCAAGGCACTGTAATCTGTTTCCATCTCTGCTGGTGCAGATTCGTCGGGCGCGAACGTGTGTGGCTGCTGTAACTGGCGCAACAGCACATAAGTTATTACGCCAAAGGGTCCCAGCACTAAAAACCAGAACGCCGTCGCGCCGTAGTAGCGAAAGTTCAGCCATACCAGGCTCTGGCCATAACTGTTTTGTTCAGCGTTGCTGCCACTGTCATAGCAAATTTGCTGCATAACCAAATCAGCCGCCTCAGCGTCACCGCGCTCCTGCGCATTCAGATATTGCTTGTATAGCTGGCGATAATGCCAGCAACCAATGCCCACCAGTAATACCAGGGTATTAACAATCAGTGTCAGCAGACGGTTATCTATCAGGCATAACACCAGAGCTACCAGAGCGCCTGGTAACAACAGCCATACATATTTACCCAGTGGATGACGTGCTAAGGTCAGCAACGGTGTTTTCAGGCTAAGTCGCAAATAAGCCTGTACATAACGGTGGGCCTGCCAGGCATCGCTGCGAACGGCCAGCCGTTCAATAATTAACGCCAGCAACATACTGATTAACGTCATTCCCTGCTCTCCTTAAACACGCTGTGATGCCAGCGCTGCATGATACGCCGGCCAGTCAAACGCCGGACCGGGATCGGTTTTCCTGCCAGGCGCTATATCACAATGGCCCACTATTCGCTGCGGTGTAATGTCTTTATAACGCGCCAGCAAATAGTGGCTAAGCGCAACCAGACTATGATATTGCTGCTCAGTATACGGTATATTATCGCCGCCTTCTAACTCTATCCCAATCGAAAAATCATTGCAGTTAGCCCGGCCGGCAAATGTACTTTGCCCGGCATGCCAGGCGCGCCTGGCAAAGGGGACATATTGAAAAATGCTGCCATCGCGCCATATCACGCAATGTGCTGCTACCCTGACCCCTTGCAGCGAATGAAAGTCTGGATGCACCTGACAATCCAGCTTGCCGCAAAACAGCGCATCAACATAGCTGTCTTGCTGTGGTGCACTGGCAAAGCTGCCTGCCGGCAGGCTGATATTATGGATCACCAGCAGACTAATAACCTCGCCCTCGGGCCGTTGATCAAAATGTGCAGAGGGCCGCTGTACCAGCGGTGGACAATCTGGTAAATCGGGCGGTTCAGTGGAGAATTTCATCAGATTTTTTGCCTTTAGCCTGCACTGTGATTAAGCTAGGGCTCCATTGTCTGGCCAGAGGCAGCTGAATGCAAGCCCCCGAACAACCTACGCCTTTTGCTAAAGTCTTCAGCTGGTTAGCCTGGCTGCTGTTGCTGGCCATGCTGGTAATGTTTTTTCAGGACTATCTGGCCGGTAAGCGTAACCCTAATCAGCAATTGCAAAGTGCCCGCGGCAGTGCCGGTGAAATTAGCACAGTGCTTATCCGCAACCGGGCCGGACATTATGTCGGTACCGCCCTGCTCAATGGCCAGCCCGTTGAGTTTATGCTGGATACCGGGGCCACTACCGTTGCAATTGCGCAGACCACTGCCGAAAAGCTGGGTTTACCGCGCGGCCGGGCTATTCAGGTTGCCACCGCCAACGGCCTGACAACCGCCTACCTGAGCCAGATAGACAGCATTCAACTGGGCGATATTGTGCTGCAGCAGGTTAGTGCCAGCATTGTGCCGAACCTTGGCGGTGCCGAGATATTGTTAGGCATGAGCGCCTTAAACCAGTTAGAATTCCGCCAGCAAGGCAACCAACTTACCTTAATTCAGCGAAATTAATATGACAGCTTCCGCAACAACAACACACCATCCCCATCTGGCCGGCGAGATAACACGCAGTGTGCAGGCTGCTCTGGCTGAAGACTTAGGCTTTTTAGCATTAACAGCGGGCGACATTACCGCCAGCTTAATTCCGTCGTCCCAAACTGCCAGCGCGACAGTTATCAGCCGCGAAGCCTGTGTGGTCTGTGGTACAGCCTGGGTCAATGAAGTGTTTAACCAGCTTAACCAGATGAGCGGTAGCGCCCAGGTAACGGTTGACTGGCAAGTCAATGATGGCGATCACGTTGCAGCCGATAGCGTACTTTGTACACTTAGCGGCCCGGCGCCGTTACTGCTAACCGGCGAGCGCAGCGCACTTAATTTTTTGCAGTTACTCAGCGGCACTGCCACCGTTACCGCTCAGTATGTCAGCCTGTTGGCAGGCACCGCCACCCGGCTGCTCGATACCCGTAAAACCCTGCCAGGGCTTCGTTTCGCTCAAAAATATGCGGTACAGTGTGGCGGTGGTTTTAACCATCGTTTTGGCCTGTTTGATGCCTTTCTGATTAAAGAAAATCATATTGCGGCCGCAGGCTCCATTGCTGCAGCCGTTACCCAGGCCCGGCAAAACTTTCCCGGCAAACCGGTAGAGGTTGAAACCGAAAACCTGAGTGAACTGCAACAGGCGTTGGCGGCCAACGCCGATATTATTATGCTAGATAATTTCAGCCTGGCAGACATCAGGCAGGCGGTTGACATCAACAATGGCCAGGCGAAGCTAGAGGTATCAGGCAATATTACCGCAGCGAGGCTGACAGAGTTGGCGGCTACCGGTGTTGATTTTATCTCCAGCGGTGCTCTGACCAAACATGTACAGGCCATCGACTTGTCGATGCGCTTACGCATAAATTAACGGCAATTGTTCGACTAGTTAAACCACTATTCAGTTAACTTCTGGTACACTCAGCTCATCGGCATAACCGGAGTTTGGTAACAACCGATGCAGCTGACAGGCAAGGTGGTGCACTGGCGCGACGACAAAGGCTTTGGCTTTGTTGTACCTGACAATGACACCCGGCAGGTATTTTTTCATATCCGTGACTTTACCGACGCAAAAACCCGTCCGGTGGAAGGTAGCCGGCTGCAATTTAGTTTGAGCCAGGATAAACGTGGCCGCCCCCTGGCCACCAGTTTGCAGCTAATCAGCAGCACTTCGCCAACGTCCATCCCTGAAACAGATATGATTGATCTGGACTACACCCGCGATGTGGCATTGTATTTTCGCTGTGCCTTCCTGGTACTGGTGGTTATCGCGTTGCTATTTGGCACACTGCCCTACGTCTTACCTGTTCTATATATTGAAGCAAGTTTGTTTACTTACTGGCTGTATAAAACCGATAAAGCGGCCGCAATCGCCCGCCAGCGTCAGCGCTTGCCCGAACAAAGCCTGCAGTTATTCAGTTTAATTGGCGGCTGGCCCGGCGCCCTGCTGGCTCAGAAAAAGCTGGCACATAAGCGCCGTAAGTTTTTATTTCAGCGCGAGTTATTGCTGGTTATTATTGGTAATGGCGTGTTGCTGATTTGGTTGTTGTCACAGCATGGTCAGCTGTTTTTAGGCCGGCTGGCCCTGTGGTCATAGGGTTTGCAATGCCGTGCTGAGTTCAGCAACCGGTGCTGGCCGCCCCAATAAGTATCCCTGAAACTGCTGGCACCCCAACTTGCGCAGGGCATGATACTGCTCGACCGTCTCTACGCCTTCGGCGATAACTGCCAGCTCCAGACTGTTTCCCAGCGCCAGAATGGTTCGGATAATGGCCTCATCGCTCGGATCATCCAGCAAGTCGCGGACAAAGCTGCCGTCAATTTTCAGCTGATGCAGTGGCAGGCGTTTTAAATAGCTAAGCGATGAGTAGCCGGTACCAAAGTCATCCAGCGAGAACCGTACGCCCAGCTCACCCAGTTGCTGCATTTTAATGATCACCGCTTCAACGTCCTGCAGCAACTGGGTTTCAGTCAGTTCCAACACTAAATTAGCCGGGTTAGCACCGCTTTGCTGCAGCGTCTCGCGTACCATTTTAACAAAATTGCTATCATGCAGCTGACGCACACTTAAGTTCACCGCTAAATGCCAGCCGGCCCGGCTGCTATCATGTTGCCAGTGGGCAATTTGCAAACAACTTTGCTGCAACACCCAGGCACCAATCGGGATGATCAGGCCGCAATCTTCTGCCAGCGGAATAAAATCGGCCGGTGAGACCGCCCCCAACTCCGGGTCCTGCCAGCGCAGCAGCACCTCGGCGCCAAGTACCCTGCCATCACTGTGATATTGGGGTTGAAAGTGTAAGTGAAATTGCTGCTGACTCAGCGCCTGGCGCAGCCCCGATAGCATCGCTGAGCGGGCAAGAACTTTCGCCTGCAAAGCACTGTCGTAAAAACAGTACCGGTTGCGGCCCCGGTTTTTAGCATCATACATGGCAAGATCAGCGCGCTGCAGCAGCTCATCAACATTGCCGGCATCGCTAAACATGGCAATACCAATACTGGCGCTAATGATATAACTGCGATCTTCCAGCGGAAATGGCTGGCTTAATATGTCCATCAGTTTCATTGCCAGCAGCTCAACGCGCTGCCCGGCAAGGTCAGCTCTTGGCTGCAATTCCGATAACAGCACCACAAACTCATCGCCACCAAAGCGCGCTAAGGTATCACTTTTTCGCAGTTGACCATTTAACCGGCTGGCAACCAAACTGAGTAATTTATCACCCACGGCGTGGCCCAGCGTGTCGTTTAAATCTTTAAAATGGTCTAAATCAATAAATAGCACGGCCCCCTGGCACGGCATCCGGCCTGCGATATTAAACGCCTGCTCCAGCCGCTCCAGCAATAACCGGCGATTGGGCAATGACGTCAGCGCATCGTAAAAGGCCAGCTGATGTATCGCCGCCTGGTTTTGCTTATGTTCAGTCACATCAGTAGAAATACCGCACAACGCATAAATCTCACCGTTGGCATGGCGCAAGGGCAACTTAACTGACAAATACACCCGCTGCTCATTGTCTTTTATTGTGGTATTGGTTTCTTCTTCTACAACCCGCTCCCCCCGGGTCAGGACCCGCTCATCATTAATATGCAGCTGGTTTACGGTTGCAGTATCAAAAAACAAACTGTCGGTATGACCCACAATCTGCTCTGCAGGCCGGCCGAATAACTCGACCATTTTATGATTGACATACTCGTAACGAAACCGCTTATCTTTAATATAAATATGGGCATCAACACTATTGAGAATAGTGGTTAACCTGTCCTGATCCTGGCGCAGCCGGCGTAGTCGCTGCGTACTGCGTTTTCGATACCAGAAAAGCGCCATAACACTTAGCAATAACAATAGGCCAACAACGACCAACATGAGCTTCACGTCAGCCCCATTGCTTTGGGCCGCAATGCTGGATTCGCTCCAGCGATTAACTACCTGATAATAATAAGATTGCGGGTCATCCTGCCATAACTGCAATTGCTGATCGATTATCGCTAATACATCTTGATTACGATTAAGGGGGCTGGCATAAAATAATTCGACCGGATTAAAGCGCAGTGGATTGGCTTGTAACTGAAATTCAGCCGCCCGGTTGTCGCCAAACAAATGGTTAGCAACGGCGACATCTGCCTCGCCTGCGGCGACCAGATTAAAGGCGGCCTGCAGCGATTTAACCGGCTTAAAGTCCAGCTGCATTTGCTGCTGTTGCTTAAGCTGCTGCAAATAAATATGTTGCACGCTGTCTTGCAATAATGCGACCTGCAAACCGTCCAAATCAGTCAGCTGTTGAATGTTGGTGTTGGTCAAACCGTAAAAGCGTGACCAGCTGTAGAGCGCCGGCGTTTGATGAAAGCTCAGACTTAAGGCCCGTTCGGGGCTGTATGCCACGTCGGGCAGAATATCGATATCGCCGCTTTGCAGCAGCTCCAGGCAATACGCCCAGTCACAACTTACCGGTTTTAATTGCCAGTTGTGCTGCCGGGCAATGTCGACCAGTAAATCGCCAAAAATGCCGCTGGGCATGCCTGCTGCACTAACCGCGATTTTTGGCGGGTTCTGATATATCCCGACGACCAGCTGGCGGCTTTCTGCTGCCAGCAGTGGCTTGCAACAGCTCACCACAGCTAAACCCAATAGCAGTGCTGGTAACATAGCAAAACAGCGCATACACAGGTCACTTTATTGTTATTCTGTTATTGAGCTTACTGCAGGCCGCCGAAATAGCAAATACCTGCAATTAGCATTTAGCTATACCTTAAAAATAAAACCCCGTCGATAACACCAGTGCATTAATAAATAAGACAAGGCCAGAAAGCTTAAAGCAAAAGCCAGAGAGCCATTCAGATTGCCAAACACCGGTTGAAACACCTCGCTGAACAACCAGCCTTTTAATGATGTGTCTGCAAACCGGACCATGTCCAGCACTCTGGCTACCACGCCGGCCAACATATAAAACAAAATGGCGTTGGCACCAAACACCACAAAAGGTGCGCTCCAGCGCCGCCAGCGTTTGACATCGCATAACCAGATACAGGCCGCCAGGGCAATAGCGCAGTAGCCGCTACTTAGCAGCACAAAGCTGGGCGTCCACAAGCTTTTATTGACCGGCAAACTAAAGTGCCATAATTCAGCCAGCCAAACGGCAATAACCCCCGGCAACAATAAACCCCGAATTTTCTGGCCCAGGGTGCGATCGGTTTGCAACCACTGCGCCAGCAACACACCGCTCAGGCAACTGGCTATCGCCGGCAATGTAGACCAGAGCCCTTCGGGATCAAAGGCAAAGGGCGTGGCGGTCCGATAATATAAATGGTTAACACCTAACACACTATGATCAAGCCAGGCAGCAAAGCTGTTGCCAAACAACAGCAAGCCACGGAACTCATTACCTGCAGCGTCCTGATACGGCAGATACAGCATAGCCGCCAGATACAGCACACAGAGCCCGACTAACCAGGCGATGCGGCCACGGGTACCAAAGTACAGCACAATTAATACGGTGGCAAAATACACCAGTCCAATCCGTTGCAGCACCCCCAACCAGCGCAGGGTTAACAGTTTTTGTTCAACATAACTGTACGCCGGATCAGCAAAATTATAGTAGAACAGCGCCAGAAACAGCCCCAGTGCAAACAGCTTTGTGCTGCGTACTGCGGCGTGGCGGATCAGCGGCCATTTTGCCTGCTCAGCCTGTCGTTGCAGGCTGAATTGCAGCGAAATACCGACAATAACGATAAAAAACGGGAAAATCAGATCTGTTATCGTCCAGCCATGCCACTCGGCATGGCGCAGCGGGCTGTATACATAACTCCAGCTCCCCGGGTTATTCACCAGGATCATGCCGGTAATGGTCAGCCCTCGTAATGCATCCAGCGCCAGTAAGCGTCGAGCCGGTAATGTGGCAAGAATGGCATCACAATGGCGACGTATCCAGGCCAGCATCAGGGTGCCTCTTTGCCGGTCAGCGCCGGGGTAACCGTTACCGGTAAGCTGCCAGTGGCAGGCACCTGACCAAGCAACACTCTGGCCAGAGCGGTGTAGGTGGCGCCGGCATCACCCGCGGCTATCGCTTTGTCTTCACTGTTGTAGGCATAACTGGCCAATACCAGATCGGCATACTGGCCATAAATAGCCGCATCATAGGGTGCCCGTAAGCTGATATAAGCATGGGGGGTTTGCCGTTGTTGCACCTGTTGCAGCAAGCTGAGGAAGTCTTGCTGCTGGCGTTGATAGCGCAGGGCCAGCGGGCCAAGCGCACTGACATCATCCATACCGCCTATTTCAGCCAGCGAAGGCATTGGCGTAATAAACCCACTGATCACCACATCGGCATCGGCTAACAGCTGACTGGCGTCAGCTAAATCATCCTGCAGCAAACTGAGGCTGCTAATCGACAGCGTCTGTTCGCTTTGCTGCTGTAATGCCAGGGTTAACGCTGCCGCTTTATTACTATCGGGCATTAACACGACTATCTTTTTACCCGGTTGCAGTACCACCTTGCTTGCACTGCTGTCAGTCGGCGCGATACGGGTTATGGCAGCTTGCGCCAGTGCCAGCTCTGCCTGACGATGCGCTTTGTTACCCAGCAGCTTATCTGCGGTTGCCAGCTGCTGCGTTGCAGAGCCTTCCGGCAATAACGGATACTGCTGTTTCAGGGCAATAATGCGCTGATAAGAGGCACGTAACTCGGCAAGATCCAACTGGCCGCTGGCAACAGCCTGCTCCAGCGCGTTAAGTAACGCTGCCAGATCAGCCAGCTCTGCCGGGCTTTGCAGTTTGACAGGCATCAGCGCAATATCGGCCCCGGCAGCAAAGGTCGCAATAACCGCATCATGCGGACTGAAAAAATGACTGATCCCGGCCATATCCAGCGCATCCGTGACGATAAGGCCTTTGTAAGCCAGCTGCTCGCGCAGCAAATCATGTAAAATTGCCCGCGATAAGGTTGCCGGCTTCACCATTTGCTGGCCATCTTTGGCGGTAAAAGTGCTACTGTCCAGCGCCGGATACTGAATATGCGCGGTCATAATCATGCCCGGGTTGTGCCTGGCGATAATCTCGGTAAAGGGCAGTAAATCGACCTGATTAATTTGCTCGCGGCTGTGTTCAACCCGG
>TARA_R110002126_G_scaffold26475_5_pt1 | contig 23088 bp, 6 predicted proteins | sample TARA_R110002126 | Tara Oceans TARA_R110002126 (sample SAMEA4397536) | marine metagenome | biome: Polar Biome; feature: [DCM] deep chlorophyll maximum layer (ENVO:01000326); material: water (ENVO:00002006), including particulate matter (ENVO:01000060) such as... | depth 30 m | reverse complement strand
TGACAATTCAGCAGGCGATTTACTATCCTCATTCGCAGGCTTAACCCAAGATACGATCGTAGAAAACCCCGCTAAGAAGACAATACAAACTATAGGCAACTTGGTGTCCTGGTTTAACCAGCGAAGAGAAGACGGTTTCTGGGGAGCTACAAATGGAAACTCAGAAAACATCGAAGCATCTAATTTTGATGTTGGTCCAAGTTTATTCTACGGAGATAATCGATCAAACATCGCGTCTTTTACAAGTGCTATCCACGACGCTAACAATGGAAATGCAAATTCATTATCGAGTATCATTGGTAACGCCTCATCTCTTGCCGCCAGCAATCCATCTTCTCGCGATTTTCAAGGATCGACAACCCTGGCCACAGGATATGTGCAACTGATAGCCAAAGACACCGGCTACGACACCGCTGCAGAGATTCTCTTCAACGCGACGAACATGTATTTTGCGCGCACCGATCAAAGCGCAGCTGAAATGCCAAACATAAAGATAGGCTTCCAGCATCAAGCGCTCTTGACCAAGTCAGAACTCCGGAACACAGGTATATGGATGTACCCTGAAGAGCTTGATTTCAACGGTGAAAAATTAACCAGTAATGAAGCCCAAGCTATGGCACAGGTAATAGAAACAGAAGAGATGGCAGATTATAGAGCGCACAATGTAAGAAACTCGTTGGCACACAGACAAGTAGCCACAGTTCTAGCTGGAAGATACAACGCGGCTCTTGAAGAGATAGGGCTAGCCCAGATTATTAGAGATATCACCACTGCTTACGTTTCGAGACTAGAAGGCGACGAAACAATAATTTCAGACATACTCCTGGATTCAGAGGTGTCGTATGGATTTAGAGTTGTAATGAACAGTACAAATACAACCCAACAACATAGCCTTAATCGAGCTATCAAGTCAATGTGGGGTGAAAAATCAGTAGTCTCGGAAGAAGAAAGAATCGGAGACACAATGATACTAAATTCAGAAGGACAAGAAACTGAATTTTTTACACTGCCTATAGCACAGTATGAAAAGGTCATATCAGAATTTGATTGCTTCTTGGCTACAAACCCATATATGTTTAAGAGGAAGTTGCAGGAACAAGAGGCCTTCATGAAAAACTCGCTTGCACAAACTTCAGCATTCAAAGACTTTTATGAATTTACGATTCCTTATAAGAACTTTGCGTCAATGTTAACAGTGCACAGTATCTCTATGTTAGCAGGCTACGGAGATATGCCTAACGTATTAACATCAACAAAAGCAGCCATGGCATCTGTTTTCGAGGCTATGACCGTAATGGACCCATATGGCGAGGAGGACTTTGGAGCAGTAGTGTCAGCAGCTGATTTCTCGTCTGCATACGGACAACTCGGACCTTCAGGTGGATCACCGCCAGATTGCTTGTCGTTCCCAGACCTGGGTCAATGGTTTGAGCTAATCATAGAAATGGTACAACAATACATAAAGTATTTTCCTTCGGTTATATTAAGAGGAATTGCGGATGGTATTGACCCAATGTATAAAGAGATGAAGCATCATTACTTAGCATGCCAGATCCCAGATTTAAGAAACGGATCATGGGCTGCCTCCTCTGGTGAAGGTAAAACGCCTCTAGGGTTGCGAGGCTCCAAAGATGGAGAAAAGATGTATGCACCGATTATTCCAGCATTTCCAGTCGATATTGCAAAGGGTGTCAGTAAAGCTTGGTCCGGGGATTTTTCTTTGCTCACAACCAGCATTGACAAGCTAGTAGGGTACATATATGGCGGGCCTCTCCCTTTCTTAGATGCAGCTGTTGCGTTTAAGATACCTTGTCTCAAGATAAACCAAGAAGCAGCTACCCCTTGGGGTAAATACGAGATAGGAGGCAGTGGCCGCTATGGTCACCCACTTACACCGATATCCCTTTTGGCATTAATGACGCTTGAACTACCGGCTGATAGAGACTTGAGGAGTAACTTGTGCCCGCAAATACCAAACCCAGTTGTATGTGAAGACGAACTTGAATAACTTTGCACTACTTAATATAAAAGAAGAGGACTCGACATGTTTCAGCCAAAATACCCCTTAAACTTCTCGGAAATAGACGGCGCTTATGACTCTATAAGAGACATTAAGGAAAATATAAAACAAAATGCAAGGTTTTTGCTGTCCATATCTCCAGGAGAATGGCCAAACAATCCCGAAATTGGCTGCGGAATTAGAAGATTTCTGTTCTCAAACCACTCTTCACAAGAAATGTTCGCTATACATAAAGCGATAAAGGATCAATTTTCAAGATATTTACCTTTTTTAGAAGTTAAAAGCGAGCTAATAGAAGAGGACGTTTACGGAAACAGCTTAATTGACGAAAATGAAATAAAATTAGTAGTTAGATACAACATTCGTCCTCTAAACGTTCAGGATTTTATAGAAATTGGAATATCAGAATAGAGATATTAGACAGCAACACTATTTATTAAGAATACAGGAATAACATTATGGCAAAAAAGATAGTACCGATAGATTACACAAGCTCCGACTTTGATAAAATCAAAAAAGATTTAGTAAATTATGCCAAGAAGTATTATCCGAACACCTACAAAGATTTCAATGAGGTATCTTTCGGGTCTTTGATGACAGATCTGGTATCTTATGTCGGCGACAATCTATCTTTTTACTTAGATTACAACGCAAATGAGGCCTTTTTAAATACTAGTCTTGAATACGACAACGTCATCTCACATGCTCAGCAGCTTGGCTATCGTCATTCACCTGTGCGATCTTCTGTGGGACATGTCGACATATATATGCCAGTGCCGGCTAATAGCGTTAACGTAGCGCCCGACCTGGACTATCTTCCAATGATGCTAAGAGGCGCCTCGTTCTCAACTGCAGGGGGCAATACGTTTACTCTGGTAGAAGACATAGAATTTTACAACCAAGATGTAGAAGTCGTCGGAAACGAAGTCTCTGCAGACGGCTCCAAAACAACATATTACATTCTCAAAACAAAAGGCAAAGTAGTCTCTGGGGAGAACAAGCAGACCACAATAGAAGTTGGGGATTTTAAAAGATTTTTAAAGCTCAAGGTTCCCGGAGCAAACATATCAGAAATAGTCTCAGTGTATGACACAAACGGAAACCAATATTATGAGGTTGATTACCTAAGTCAAAACGTAGTTTATCGCCCTGTAATTAGTCGTAACGCCGCAAACAACGACTCTCAATCACCATCAGTCATTAAGCCATTTCCAGTACCACATCGCTTCGTAGTAGAAAGATCAGGTCAGGATTTGTTTTTGGTCTTTGGGTACGGTTCAGAAGCCGAAATAAAAACAAACAAGGTGGCAGACCCAAGCGAAATCGTACTTGACATACTCGGAAAGAACTACGTTTCCAATGCATCGTTTGACCCAAGCATGCTTTTGACTACTGACAAGTTTGGAGTTACGCCGGTAAACACGGATTTGATTGTAACCTACAGAGTTAACAATCAAGAAAACGTCAATGCAGCAGTAGGTACAGTAAACAACCTTGTAAATCCAAACGTAGAGTTTAGAAACCCTCAAAACCTAGACAACGCAAAAATGCAATACATCATTGGAAATATAGAAGTGTTCAACGAGGAACCAATAAACGGAGACATCACGATTCCTACAACGGAAGAAATAAAGAGAAGAGCCTCGGCTATCTTTGCAACTCAAAAGAGAGCAGTAACATTGCAAGATTACGTATCGTCAGCGTACGCCATGCCGGCAAATTTCGGTTCGGTCAAGAGAGCAGCTATCTATAGAGACGACAACGACCTCACAAGGAACATGAATATGTTTGTAATATCGGAGGGCACTGATAGTAAGCTCGCCACCGCAAGCACTGCTCTAAAAGACAATCTCAAGACTTGGTTAAACTCCGTTAAAATGGTTAATGACAGCGTCGACATTATGGACGCTACTGTGATTAATCTCGGTATAGAATTTGAAATTTTGGCTAAACAAGATATAAGCACTATGGCGGCGTTCAATCTGGCAAAGGAAGAATTATATGAAAAGCTAACAGAGTCAACACCAGAAATAGGTGAGCCGTTTCAGTTAACGGAAATATTTAAAATCTTAAAAGATGTACCAGAAGTTTTGGATGTTGTCGATGTACGCGTCGTCACAAGGTCTGGAACTAACTACAGCGGCTTTCCAATTGATCTAGAAGACAATATGTCCCCCGAAGGCCGAATTCTATATATACCTCACAACTGTATATGGGAAATAAAATATAAAAGCGACATAACAGGAACGGTTAGATAATGTCAATAAAAAGATATACAGCAAACAAAGACAATACAATTTCCAGCGCGTTTAAAGTGAACCTCTCAAGCCGTGCCACAGACTCGAACATGGGTTCTTCTGATATACTGGAGATGTTCGCAATTTACGGACACGCGGGATCCGCATCCTTAGAGCAATCTAGAATCCTAGTGTCGTTTCCAGTCGACCAATTGTTATCAGATAGAACAGCAGGCATATTGCCCGCCTCAGGGTCCGTAACTTTTAAGCTTAGAATGTTTAATGCAGAGCACAACCAGACAGCTCCTGAGAAAATCACTGTTTCGGCACACCCTCTCGTCAAGTCTTGGTCTGAAGGTGGCGGCCTGGATATGGAAAGTTATCTTGATGAAGGGTCGAGCAACTGGAATTCCGCTAGTCTTGGAATCCCTTGGCTAACTGCTGGTGGAGATTATTTAGCTTCCAGTTATATGGCGACAACACCAATTGAAATGTCTTATAACCAGTATTTAGAAACTGGCTTGGAAGATTTGGACGTAGATATAACACCACTAGTAGAAGAGTTCTTGACAAACCAGGCTGGCAATTCAACGCCGGCATCTGGCTCAATAGTCTTCAACACAGACAATGCTCCTACGTCTGGGGACAAGTTTAAAATATATGCTTACAATGGGGATTACAACATCTTTCAATTCTCAAATGTAACGGGATCTAGCGGGAAAACCCATTTCGTAATGGTTGCGGGAAACGCATCCCAATCAGCAAAGAACTTTATAGACACGATTAATGTATCTTCTTCTATAAAAGATTACGTCGCAGTAACAGGCACAGACAACGATCTTACAGCTAGCTTCAGTCAAAGAGTCGCGACATTCTACGGTAACACTGTAATATCTTCTTCCGCAGCTGCCAACGTTGCAACAGTCACTAATTTTGCAGGCGGTACAGGCGCACTAAATTATGGCGTCTTAATGAAACTATCTGGCTCCCTAGAGGACGGCACGAACTCTAGATCGTATTATACTAAGAAGTTTTTTGCTCGTTCATCTCATCATGGTCTCGAAAGGCCGATCATAGAGGCCCAATGGGACAATTCTCTTGCTGATGATAGAGGCCAGGTGATAAAATCAAGCTCTCTTGCGCCCGCGGCCGATAATTTGAACAACATTTATCTTTATAACCGACAGCGCTCGGGACTAGCAGATATACCAGAAACTGGGTCGAATCTCCTGGTTAAGTTGGTTCCCAGTCTCGGAGGGACTCCGGTATCTATGAGCTCCGGCGGTGGTGTGACTTCCAATAATCTAACATTCATTACAGCAAGTAGACACTCTACTGGAATCTATAAAGCCCAATTTGCCTATTCAGGGAACGAGACAACGCTCTATGATGTTTGGCAGTACACAGGCTCAGCCACCGAAGGATATGTAGAATTATACACCGGCAGTTCTTTTACTGTCGCCAACCAAGATAGTTTTTCTCACTATGAAATACCTTCTTATCTAACAAAGATAACAAATCTAAAGTCGGCATACGCATCAAACGAGTCAGCAACTTTCAGAGTGTATACAAGAGATAGAAACTGGCAGCCAAACCTTTATACTGTAGCTACTCAGAACGCACCGGTAGACACTATAAAGGAAGCTTTCTATAAACTATCAAGAGTTGCTGACAATACAACAATAATACATTATTCTACTGGTAGTACCCCGAGTTATTCTTCTCTATCTTATGATATGAGTGGTTCTTTCTTCGATTTAGATATGTCAATCCTAGAACCAAACTATTTATATGAGATAAGCTTTCTTTACAAAGACGGCACAGATTACAAAGAACAAAAAGAGAAATTCAAATTCAGAGTTGACCCATGACAAATTATAGAGATAGGTTCCAAAGCAATCAGCCTAAAAAGCTGGATACGATCGATAGCTCGATTAAAAAGGCTATGTTTGAAAATCAAACATCTCGTCTAATGAATCCGAGCTCTGATGCCTCTTACTTGACCGAGGCAGAGTCGGAGAGATATGTAAAAGCGTATATCAAACAAAAGTCAAGATACATTCCAGAAATAGATTACAAAGATCCATCGACTTTTTGTTTTTTTGGATCGGCTGAAAAGTACTATGAAGACTCCGTAAAGAGCATTTACAACACCTATCCCTATGATGGGTCCAAGGCCGAAAAGATGGAGTGGATGCTTTCCGCATCCTATCTCGACCTTTATGTTTTAGAGCATGAGTATCCTAAGTCAACAGGACATGTCGTCTTTGACAGAAGTTCAGACACTGTAACTGACGACACCAACTACCCAACCACCAACAATGTACAGTACATTAAGTTCTTTGGCGGCCCTCACAAGAATACGATTTATAATTCATCTGAAAACCGTGAAGGTAATCTAAAGATCAACGGAGACCCAGGGAACACTGTAGAATTCTGGATGAAGAAGGATACCGACGCCTGGTATGCAACCGGTAGCAAAGAAGTCATAGTAGACATCGTATCTTCTTTGTACAATTCCTCTGATCAGTTTGGCAGAATATCCGTAGAGCTGGAGGATCCTGCTACTCCTGACCAAAGTCCGTTCTTGTTTACTTACTTGTCCGGTACTACAGGCGCAAACAAATTAAGGGTCGGCAGTACATCTGTAACCACGTCATCAGTAGGCGACGGACAGTGGCATCATTATGCATTTACCGCACTCACAAGTGGATCTTCAACTCACTATAAGTTATATATAAACGGAACCCTAGACTCAACGAGCACACAGTCACATGTTATAGGGCCAGTCGACCGAGCAATGACTGGTGCCATCGGCGCCCTGGCAGCAGACAGCTTAACGGGCAACAAAGGCGCCGGCAAGTTAGACGCATCCTTGGACGAATTTAGATACTGGAAGTCTGCACGAGATGAAAAAGAGGTCGGCCGCTTTTGGTACCAGCCAGTTCATGGCGGCACTGACGCTGATCACACCAACGCATCTTTGGGTCTTTACTATAAATTTAACGAAGGGGTCACATCTGCTACGGCATACGACAAGGTCGTTTTAGACTACTCTGGTAGAATAAACAACGGCGAGATTATTGGCTACGCATCAGCAATGCGATCATCAGTCTCCTCAATGGCCTTAAGCCAAAATATATCTGACAGTAGTTTTGTGGAGATAGGGGATCCTATTATAAACTCACAAAACTCAAGAGTAATAACAGTCAACACTAATCTAAAAGATAGGGGCAAATCCCGCGATCTAGAGAACCTGGCTTCACTTGCCAATTCCATACCTTCCTACTTCATGTCGGAAGACAATGGATTAATGAAAGAACTCTTGCAGGTAATGGGTTCTGGGTTTGACGACATCTTTATTAAGATAAAAAACCTACCAAAGATAAAAGACTTCGCATATCAAGAGTTCTTTGAAGAGAAGGGCGAGTACAGGGAATCTAATCAAGCTAGCTTTCTTATGGGCTGCGAAGATCTAAGTCTATTCGAGTTTACAGGTAACCACACAAAACCTTGGGTCAACCATATACTACGACACTTCGGGATGGTAACCTCAGATGTCTTTGCCAATGCAGACTTATTCGAGACGTTCTTTAATAGAACAGAAGAAATAACCTTTCAGCACAATCTAGAAGAGGTTAAGAGGTCAATCCTATCGAACATACATAAAAACCTAGTCCACATTTTCAAGACGAAGGGGACGGAAGAGAGCTTTAGAAACCTAATTCGCTGCTTCGGAGTGGATGAAGAACTGATCAAATTAAACGCATACGGCAGCAACGAAGAGTATGAGTTAATTTCGAAACCACTATATTCCACAGTCAAGCAAAAGTCTATAAGTTTTGAGGGAGAAAATTATCAAGGCTCGGTCTACCAAGTAGCAGCCGACGCAGATTCTGTTGCTTATATCACAGGATCTAGCAAGATCACTCCGTTTACCATGGAAGCGAACATTGTCTTCCCCAAAAAGGGAAGAGATATTGATGTAGGAATGACAGAAGTATCGTTATTCGGTATGCACTCAGTCAGCGGTTCTGAATCACCCGCAAACGCTTTAACTTGGCACGCGATTGATAGTGGGTCTTTCCAAGCAGGATTTGTCAAAAGAACAACACACACTGAAGATGGATACTTTAAACTGTCCTCTACATCGAATGTATTTCAGACAATAACTTCAAGTTACATACCAGGGGTGTATAATAATAGTCACTGGAATATCTCAGTACGTATCGGCGCAAAGTCAGATATAGACTTTAACATCATACCTGCTGACTCATCTACGCGATATTTGATTGAGTTTACTGGTTACAATTATGATTTGGATGTCTTAAAAGAGAGTTTCCATGTTACCCAATCTATAGGGAAAGACGATTACGAAAGAATTTCCAACCAAAACAAGGCAGTCTTCATAGGATCTCATAAGACTAATTTTTCTGGGTCACACCTAGTATCAAGCGACGTCAGGGTTTTGGGCTTTAATACCTGGAAAGATGTCTTGACAGAAGAAGAGCTAAAAGAACATGCTCAGAACCCACAGACATACGGAAGAAAGAAGCCCCAAAGTATCTCTAACTTCGACACGGGAAGAAACCAGTCTACATCTGATAGTCTCATCCTTCGATGGCAATTCGAAAATCTAACAGCATCAAACGGTTCATACCAAATGAGTATAGAGGATTTTTCAACGGGATCTGCAACGTCGATATTCCAGGACGATGTTTCAGGGTTTAAACACCCAGGTCTTGCTGTGTCGATGGTTAGTTCATCCGCGGCCATATTCCAGGAATTTATACCTGGTGTAAACTACCACGGCATAGACAACTCCTACTCTAGCGACAGGGTCAAAGTAAAGACGCAAGAGCTAGAAAAGTTTAAAGCAGACTCTAAGCCTGTAACTTATACTTTTATGTTTGAGAAGAGCATGTACCAGGTCATATCAAAAGAGATGGTAAACTTCTTTGCCGGCGTTGTTGGATACAACAATCTGTTGGGAGAACCTGTTAATAAGTACAGAAAAGAATATAAGCTATTAGAAAAAGTAAGAGAGCGCTTCTTTATGAAGGTCCGTAACAACATGGATCTTGACAAGTTTGTGGAATATTACAAGTGGATAGACAGTTCTCTTTCTACGTTTTTAAATCAACTAGTTCCAGCTAGCTCATTCTTAGGGGGAGAGATAAAAGATGTGGTGGAAAGTCACGTTCTGGAAAGAAACAAGTACCAGCACCGCGCCCCGACTATAGAATTTAAAGACCCTACAGCTGTCGACCACCCTATTCTTGGTGTCAACGAGTTGTTGTATGACTGGAAGCGTGGCCATGCGCCGAACTATTACGACCAGCACGTTAACAAAAAAGCTATTTCACTGGATGGCACAAACGACCATGTACTCATATCTGACCAGGACGCATTTAGTTTTACAGATGGTTCAGATGATAAGCCGTTCTCGATTTCAGCTTGGGTGTACGTTGGAGATATCAGCGCTGACAACGGCCCTTTTGTGTCGAAGATCAACTTTACAATATCAACTCGAACTGAGTATCTGTTCAAACATGCCAACGGTGTCGTGCAAATGTTCATGTACGACACTTTGAAGAGCGCTTCAGGTAACGCCATAAAAGCAATTGCCAACGCTTCATCAATAACAAACAATACTTGGCACCATGTGGTCATGACCTATGACGGTTCAGGCGCACAAACAGGCATAACCCTGTATACAGACGGCTCAGAGACGGCTTCAACTAAAACTGTAGATGCCGGTGGGTACGACAAGATGACAAACACTACAACCCCATTGGTTCTCGGAGCAACGCAAGACGGCGCAGCAAATTCTACCGCCGCGAGAGTTTTCGAGGACAAGTTAGCAGACATTTGTATTTTTGATAAAGAATTGTCAGCAGTAGAGGTTACAGAAGTCTACAGCTCTCGCAAAGTAAAGAACATGACAAAGCTTAGCGCCTACGACAACATCATATCATGGTGGAAGATGGGTGATGATAAGGACACTGCAGCAACCAACGGTATATTAGATTACGTAGGCGGCTTTCACGGCACCCTCACGAACGGTGCTTCTATAATAGACGCCAGCACAGCCGACTTACCATCTGATACTGAGATTGCAATTAGAAGCTGGGACTCTTCTAGGGGAGAAAACCAAAACTGCCTATGGCACAAAGAGCGACAAGAAGTCAGCGCCGAACGGTCCGAGATTAAAAGAATAACAACTTCAGAAGTGTCGGGCTCGACATATGTTCGAAGGGCCCTAACGAAACCTTACAAGATTTCAGGCAACGAAGACAGAAACATAAAGGCAGGCTTCAATAGAAAAGCGAACAAACTAATACCAGGGCTTCCAGCAATCATAGAAGCTCACACGATCACAATAACATCTGGATCAATATTTAAATCACCAGTCTGCGACGATGTTCTAGATCCGGCCAAGCTAGAGACGTATAGAGGCAAGACCGACGTTACTGGTACTGATGGATACCTTGACGGTGATGCGGACCTCCTACTGCCCTTTACGCTCGTCTCATCGTCTGCTGGTAAAGACTTCGAAGCGTTTAGAGAAGATCTTATTATAGCGAACAATCATTTGTCAATAGACGCCACTGGTGAGAAGTCACTTCAGGGCCCTTTCGCTGAGACACATATCGGCGGAATGCCTCACAACAAAGTGGGTTTTAGAACTCTGGAAAGAGACCTGAGACCTGAAGCTTACTATATCACAGCCACTGACTCAACGTTTACTTTGCAAAAGACACCGATTAACTTGCCGAAGTCAATGTTCTTCAGAGGTATTTCGGGTACAAGGTTCGCAAACATAGCAAACATATCGCATGATACTTCATCATATGTTCTTGGAAACTACAATAAAGACTATGAAATTGTAATGACCTCTGGTAGATTACAGAATAATAGATACTTTATCGACCATGACGGAGAGTTTACTCAGACTAACAGTGTCACATGGGCCGATTCACCAAGCTTTTCAGAAGGACTTGACTTTCTAGTGCCAGATCGAGGTAGATCAGAGCATGTAATTGTTAATAGGTTCTCTGCACCAGGCGGGCCAGAGACATCTGGCAAGTATGCTCTCGACAGAGAGTCAGGAGAGTTGTCGATCTATAACACAATTAATTATAGAAACACTATGGTTAGGGATGCACAAAACCTGTTGTCAGCAGAAAAATCTAGTCAATTTGGACTACGATCAAACGGCCCTGTTGCAGCTAGTGGCTCTATTACTTTTTCCGGTCTGTCCGGGGCAACTGCCGACGAAACGATAACATTGATTTCATCTGACGGCACAAGTGTGACCTATACCGCAAAAAATTCTACTGACGCTGCAGCCGGAGAATTCTTCAGAGGCCCCGATGCCGGCCACACCATTGCAGCAAATGGATTAAGGGACTGCATAAACCACTCTGCAGGACACAACGGAAAAATCACCGCCACCGCAAATTCAGGTGTAGTAACTGTAGTTCAATCTGTACCTGGCATTAACGGAAACACTGGAATAGCAGAAAATCTTTCCAGCGCAACTGTTGTTTCCTTCGCCGGCGGAAAGTACGAAATGGCATCCATTCACATGACAAACAGAAACAAGACTTACTCTACAGGGTCAGAGTCTCGCACTGTTAAATATGACAACTTCTTTGTGCAGCATCCGATACCATCAAATGATTATGGATACGCTTGGATTACAGCATCAGCTGATGGTGACGTTTTTGGGTTTATAAGTAGAAATGAGAATAGAGGTCATCAGAGCAAATTTGCAATATCTGGCTCCTTGTTACCTTCACAAACGATCAACTTTATTAGTGCCAGTTCACCATTCCATGCTGAATCACCACTTATAGATTTTGCACAGCTGAATTATTATGCTACATCTTCATTAAACACCTCAACGAACACATTGAGTTATGTAGATACGAAACTGAACAGTCAAATATTAAACCTGCAAGGTCCTTACGGTTGGCCAACGTGGAAACAGTTAAGAGGACAGGAACACCCAATATCTCGCTACGAGAGAAGGAACGGCAAACTGTCAATTGTAATAGGTCGAAACAGCAACGGGTCAATCACAGCATTGCCTAGAACAAACCAAGAATACTTTTACAGTAGTAATAAGCACTTGTCCAATTTAGATAACGTAGAAACAAAGACACAATCTAAGGAAATCGAAACCTTCACTGAGATGATGGCAACAAACAAGTTTAATCCAATAACTATAACGTTCCATTCAGCGCAAGCACTAGATATAAACACATCTGCGATTAGCCAGACAAAGCACGAAAGATATTGGATCAATGACGAGACATCTTTAGTTTCCTTGGGTGATGCAGCAGCATTGTCAACAACTCGACAAAGAGAAAATACACGTCTCGCATCTATGAAATTATCATACGGAAACACAATGACGATGTTCTCAAATCAAAAGCTAGCCAACCGACTTGGCATAGACGATATAAAGAGCAACGTAACCGTTGATAGTTTCTTGGAGCAGATGGGAGCACTCTCACTGGAAGAAGAGGATATCTACGCTACTGAAGTTAACTATATAGAAACGATCTATCCAAGAGAAATAAATACGTTCACTAAGGAAGCAAGAACCAGAGAGTTGTTCGACTTCTACGGATGGAGAACAAGCAGAACAGACAGATCAATCACTCTTACCGGATCCAATGTATACGCCGGAAGAACAGACAATAGCCCCAACCTTATAGCTGTCGGCACGGCAGAGGTTTTCCCTAGGATATCATTTGATAAATTTGAAAACAAGCTAACCAATGGTTTTTCTGTCGACGCGGTCGATACGGATGCTATCACTAGTGGGTCTAATGATTTGCTAGAACTAAAACACATCAATTCCTCTCGTTGGCCATTAGATTCTAGAACAACGTTCACTTCTCGCCCGATAAGTATTACATCGTCATACTTTGCGGACCAAAAAGCCAACGACTTCTTTGCAATAAGAAAGTCAGGGGAAAGAGGGGAAGGCGTTTTCCAAAACGATTATAGTATTTTCGCCCTGGGCTACAACAGCTTGCACGGCACACCACCGGCTGCAATGATCTACAACAGAAGAATACCTCAGACGTTCGGCTCAGATGAGTTGTTAGCAGGTGAAGCAAAGTGGACAGCAGCAGACCAGATAGGTCGATATCCATTTGAGAACTCTTACACTATACACTCTGAGAATTTTAGACAGATAGGGCAGGACCACTCCCTTGTTCCAGAGTTTCTTATAAGCGACCACGTAGAAAATATCTTGACAGAGAATGGCGGAGATTTTAACAACGTACAAAAGAGTGCTAACTTCCTATCAGTCACAGGTGCACTCTATAACACTTCCTCTCAGACTCTGCAAGTGTCACAAGACTTTTACCGAACGTACGGAACGTCGGATATGATGAAGTATTTTGGAATGGTCCTGGAAAAGTCAGAAGAAAACAACCTTGGCATGCCTTATAAGTTAACCTTAAGATGTAAAGCAGCTATGAAGTTTACCCCTTATAAGGGCTTCTATCCGGCAGAAAGAGTTCAGCAAATAGGCGAGCTCTTTAATAGAGGCTATATGTCAGACTTTAACTATCAAACAACTGATACAACACCGAGCTGGATTGACGATTCTGATCTTGGACAAAAGCAACTGTTACAACGCAAAGTAAGAGCGAACATGCAACAGTCCATTAAGCCTCTTTTCGCACCAGGCGTTCTAATGAATTCTATAAAAGCAGGTATGGCGGTCGACTATCCTCTATTCAGTGGAGACAACTCGGGTGTGCAAAAGGTTAACGGAACAACAATACTTAGTACGGCGAGTTTAGCTTCAGATTTCTTTGGAATGAGTGTCGTCACGCACGAGAACCTACTTTTCGTAGCCGCAACTGGCGACGACGGTGTTGCATCTTCGGCAGGTACAGGCTATATATTCCAAAAATCTGGAACTACGTGGTCAGAGGTAGATCATTTAACAGGCTCGGAACTCACCGCTAACGCAAAATTTGGAAACTCGGCAGCTATGAGTTCTACGCATCTAGCCGTCCACTCACCGTTCCAATATACAGTTGGTCCCTCCACCTACCTTAAAGACCGAGTCTTTATTTATCCAGTCGTTGATGGTGTCGTACAAAAAACTACAATGCAACACCTATCTGCTTCTATCGGAACCCACGGATCCGCCGGCGGCGCCGCAGGTTTCGGCGCGCCCTTAGCTGCGCATGGAGACGACTTGTTCTTGGGTGTACCTGCAGGATCTTCTTCTTCAGGTCTCAGCAGTTGCGGGCATATTCTGCACTTTAGGAATCAAAATAATGTTTGGGGCGCCACAAATGTAGCAGGAGTGAATACTAGAAACGAGAAGTACATACTGACAGCATCGACTCCCGAAACACAGCTTCGTTTGGGTAGTTCTCTGGCATTCGATGGTACCACTCTAATCGCCGGCGCGCCAGGGCCCAGTGGTGGGACATCTACTGGTGACAATTTTGAACTAGGTGGCGCAGCGTATGTATATACAAGAAGAGGAGAATCAGATAAATTTGAGCAAGCATACAAAATATTCTCCAACGATTATCAGAAGGGTCAACTTTTTGGCCAGCAATGCGCCCTATCGGACGGAGTGCTCGCTGTAGCTGCTCCTTATTGGTCGGGAGAAATACAGCGCCAAGGTGCTGTTTACATTTTTAGTACAAACTCTTCAGGCGTATTTGTACAAACCCAAAGAATAACATCTCCTAGTCCAGGAGGTTATCTCAATGGAAATTTTGGACAGACTATTTCTCTATCGGGTGATCTACTCTTGGTGAATCAAAAAACCGACTCCAATAATGAGATGGAGTCCTATATGTTTAAAAAGAGTGAAACAGGACACTGGGATTTTCTGTACAGAATTTCTACAGACCAAGATAACAATCATGGCAGTTCCACTCCTCACCTTAATCAATGCGCTATAGGTAGAGATGAGGTATTTATAGGGGACATCACAGAAGCGTCGAACGGTGTCCAAACAGGATCAGTAATGGCATACGACATCGTAACCGACGCAGTCTCAAGACACAATACTAACAAGAGAACCATAGTGTTCCCAACGTCGAGCTTCCATACAGATCTGCAAGTTAACAACTCCTATACAGGATCGTTAGTAAACAACACTCTAGACGCAGGTATACCTAGACTTTCTGGCAGTGCTTATAAAAGGGTCACATTCGAGGACATCTTAGAGCCATCACGACTTGTTGGCACACTAATAAAAGATCAAGAGCCACATCCATCAGCTAGTTTGTACTACGGCGATAAACTTGTTGGTCGAGTACTTGAGTATCCGTTTACATTTGGCAAGCTAGATCCGTCAAGCAATGAAATCGACTTGGGCGTATCTGAATTTACTCTGGGAAGATCGTTAGAATCATCCCTCAAGCCGTATCGATTGGCAGTAAACAATTTTACAGCCGAGACTGTCAACTTCTTCTTAAAGGATAGTAAATTGGCAACAATAGAATCTTTGCCTGTAAACCCCAACTTGTTGTCCGGAGAAGCTTACAAGATGAGGGTGCATATGAGAAACAATAATCTTAGAATGTACGACAGACATTCAGCATTCGGCCCTCCAGTGGACGAAGGTAACATAGAATTATTATCAGATGGTTCAGCGGTAGCAGTAAGTGCTTCACACGCACACTCTCCATTTGTTCCGCCGTTCTTAGATCCAGGCTCAGAGCCGTACGTGGAGATTACTTTTACTCCGCAGGAAACGAGAAACCACACGTTAGAAGAAATACTCAGAGATTCCAAATACGACTATGTAAACTTCTCAGAAGTACCATCTAATCCGAATGATAATACGAACTACAAGCATGCTATGAGTATCTCAGCATCCTTGAGTCTAGACAACCTGGTAGCATATGAGACACAAGAGAATATAGATCCAGGTACTGAATTGACACAGAGGCACAGATGGGTTATACAGTCCAAATGGGAAACACCAACACTGAACTTTGTCAGCGCAACTGGATCTGCCCTTAGATTATCAGACAACACAGAAGTAGAAATTACATCAGCCGATGGAGATCCTGCAACACCATGGCAGAGAAGAAGATGGTCAAACTTCTATTCCAGTGTTCCGGACATATCTCCTGTGGCTTATCTGACATCTTCAGTTGGTATGTGGCACCAGTCGGGAGCGTTACCTTCTGCAGAGGAAGGTTACAGCATCTCCATCGAGCCAGTACCAGGCATTCCATCTGAGAACCAACTAGCAGAAAGAGTAGGCTTCATAAAGAACTCTACCGTATCTGTAAAGACTGGCCAGTTAGCAGAAAAGAAGATAGTCTCTGAAGCGGTCATCGCAATACCGTTTGTTGAGCCTGAGCTGTCAACGGGACCAATCAAATATTTTACGCTTGACAGACAGATTAGAGCAAAAGCTCAGAAGCTAAACGGTAGCAAGAAGAAAGAATTTGTAAGTAATGTCCGAGGCTTCGGAAAACAAACAGAGACTTACAAATCAGAGCATGCAATCTATCAGGACTTTTACAATAACCCTGGTCAAACCAAGATAGAAGCTGCCGCGTATCAATTAAGGATGGAAGAAAAATTCGTAGTACCACCTCAGTTCGAAGGAAATATGAAGTATGTATTCCAGTTCAACGCTGAGTTTACCAAGGAAGACCTGGCGAACATATGGCAGAACGTTTCTCCAAAGTCTGATTTCAGCGCCACTAGATTAAAGTATTCCAGTGTAGATAATACACAAGCAAACGCAGGAGAGTCACAAGACGTACAATACGTCTCTAACTTCTTGCCGCCTGACCTTCGACCTTATATTGAGAACATGGACTTTGCAAACTCAAAGGTACGATGGCTGATCATTAAGGCTAAACAGCGCGCCCAGTTCGACCTCAACCAAGTTAAAATAAACTCACTACCAGGTGTAGAGAGACAACTCAAGCTAGACGAATCAGTCGGGTCTATCAAGCCCACAAAAGAGTTATTAGAACAGCCGTACAGCTTTAACTGGCCATATGATTTCTTTTCCATTGTGGAACTAGTTAAACTTGAAGGTAAGGTGGACATCTTTAAGGGAGTAGCACCACCTGTCCCAGAAGAGGAATAATACAAAGTGTCATTTATAAATAAAAAAGAAAGAGTTATTCAAATAGAGCTGACACAATTCGGTAAGAAGTTATTATCCAAAGGAAACTTTAAGCCTCAATTCTATCAATTCTTTGATGATGACATCATATATGACAATGAGTACGGTGGCACCGAGGACGCAATCAACGGTGCACAGGATAGAATCAAGGACGCGATTAGGTTAGAGCCACAGTATTTGCGCTCTGGTATTGAAACAAGGTTCGATCAAGAGTCTAAAGAAATAGAGATGGGCGTCAAAGACATCTTTCAACAATTAAGACAGAGTCAAAATGCGAACGAAGAGAGAAAGCTTCTTGCATTTCCACTTGGCACAATGAACCTAGCGACACAAGAGATTCCTATGTTTAAGCTTAGGAGCTACGACACTCCGATTAAGAACGAAGAGATAGCTTACCTTACCCAGTCTGGAGAACATGCTAAGATACCGCAGATAGATTTAAATCCCACGTATAGTTTGAATATAGATACTACTCAAGCAACCGGTGACCTAGGCCAACTGTATGATTCAGAAACATTTTCAGTAGACTTTTCTCAGGATAAAATCGAGTTCCTAGACGGGTCATTTTTGGAGACGTCACCTGAGAACGTAACGATAAGTTTAGAAGAGTCGAGTGTTAAATATACAAAAGAAAATTTTGAGATAGAAATCTATGAAGTCTTACAGGGCGGCGATCTTGTTCGGATCGACGAGATAGAAAAGATACTAAAGTATTTTGATATCAAGACAGATGGATCCGTAGCAGAGGTCCCAATGAGGAAGAAGATCAATACAAACTTTTTCTCTCCACAGGAGTAAACATTACAGAACATGCAACAACTAAGCACCACATCACTGCCGCACGTAACAATACAGAAGATATATATTAATAGAGACAATGTAACTGTTAACGCATATCTAACTACAAACGATAAGAGCAGTAGTCCTTTTTGGATGGAGGAAAAGTATTTTACAGATTTCATTGATATTCACTTCATGTTGGTACATGACGGTGCAGATTTCGCAGCGAAATTAGCAGACCCAATATCAAGAGCTGCTAACAATATGTTGACGGATCCCATAACAAACGAGATACAGCTTATAACTGACTGGGTGGCACCATTCAAACAAAAATACAACACGACAACTGTAACGTTAAAAGAAGCGGTAAATAGAGACTCCGAGAATGTTGTGGCCTTATCGGGTCTAAACAGTTCAGGAACACAACGTGCATCCAATTTGAAAGACATAGCTTTTTCAATTGAGATACCTGTTAACAAATTTACCCTATCTTCGGATGGTATAAACTCTCTAAAGCTTTATGCGTTCTCTCACTTGAATGTATCCAGATTAGTGCAAGCGTTTAATCTATCTGAGCAACAGGACAGTATAATAAAACTTCTAGAGATCGGAGGCAACTTTAAACAGGATTTAATTCTTCAGAAAGTGGAAGGGGAACTCAGAGTACCTGACACTATCGATATATTAACGTTTGAAGATGGTACTCCTTTTAACGGAGCATATCATTATCACGGAACCAGAAATCCAGGTCCTGATGGATACGTTGGTTGGATGGAAGGCCCAGCTGCTCCACGCATGATTAGCGGCGCAAGAGCACTAAAGACCACATCTATAGAATATTCTAAAGTTGTAGCCAACTTTCTTTTTGATGATAGATTCTTTATTTCGGGATACAACGGCGCAGCCGAAGAAATGGATGCTCTAGAGAACAACTACAACTCACCTTGGGTGCAGACCAAAAGCAGGTACGATGCGGTGTTCGAGTCCGATAATGGATATAGTCCAGATACACTTATCAAGATATATGATCCAGAAGTTCAGCAAGACCTAGTATCTAAGGCGTTTAGAGAGCAATCGAACCATTCACCTTTCGATGTTGTGTATAACTCGGATCGTGATCTAACCGTCGGTTCCAACGGCGCCGTGCACGAGTTAGAATTCGAAATCAACTATGAAAAACTAATCAGAATCAAATCAAAGTTTCCATTTTTCATTAAAAGAATGGAAGAGCAGTTCGGCTACACCAAACAACAGATCCTAGATATGGCAGCCATAAAGAGAATTTCTATTAGTAGATATAGACTATCTAATTCTCCCAGGAGTAACAACCCGGTGTGCACAGCAGACTATGATGTTTACGACACAGATGAGATAGATAAGATTATAGTTGTCACATCCCAAGAAGATCAGCAGACTCTTGTAACTCCAGTCAGTCGGCCAGTCCCTGACGGGCGCGCAGTATTTAAAGAACTTGCATCAGATGACGAAGGAGTAAGGAAGTTTAAAGTTTGGGATTGGGATCTTGCAGAAAACGTAAACTTTGGAAAGTATGCATACAGAGTTGACATATCTATCGACGATAGTATTAAGAAACTAATAATAGAAAAAGTAGAGGGATTAAGAAAAATCTTTGCAAAGTATCAAGAATTTCTATTTAAGGCCCCAAGTAATTTAAAGTTAAAAACAATAGCATATACTGACGAATTCAAGAGGTCAGCTGTATCCGAATACGGTCCCGCGATCAGCGCGCTGATTAACGAGTTTGTTGCAATGCATGGTTTGTTAGGAAATTTGGAGATTTCGAACCGAAACGCGGTACGAGGTGAGTTAAAAAGATCAATCTCTCCCGAAACAGGAGACCTTGCTACTGCAACAAGATTTGCAGATCAATGTCAAGATTTATTGAGAACTTATTCTGAAATACTTAAAAAGGATAATGTTTTGCAAGTAGCAGGAGACAGTACGTCCGCAATGGTTCAATCAACAGTCAAGCTGGGCAACGTGTCACCTACAAATCAGAGAAGTAATTCGATTGAATTTTCCAGAAGAATTCCAGGATATACAGAAGCCTATGTCCCAGGGGATCTATTTGTCTCTTATGGGTTATCTGAACTATTGAACATGAGCCTTGAGCAAATAGAGACACTAGAACAGCGTGCCAGAGGACTTACTGCGCCTGAAGACAATCCTGGAATCTGGGCAATCCCCGATAGTATACAGTACGCCAGAGCAGATGATGAGATCATACAGATCTTTGAGCGGGAAGAGTGGGCCCGACAGTCCGAGTACGACCATATGCAATGGACATCTAAATTGGATAATATCATTAGAACTCCAAACGCAGAGACAGAATTACAAATCAAAGCACTGGTTGAGGGCGAGTTGACAAAAATGCCAACTCACGGAATACCAGGTTTGACCCATGTGGATCCAGATTCCCAGTCTTTCAAGCAGCCACCCGGAGATATCAATACTAGTGCGACATCATTTAAGTCTAAAGAAGATAAAACAGGGCTTACCGAGGTAAGCGAAAAAGCGCTTGTTGGGTCATCGGACTCCTTTGATGAAACCAAATCCTTCAACAAGGATGAAGCCAGGAACAAGGCAGACCTAAACAAATATAAAGAGAAAGACATCTACGAAAAACTGGAAGGCAAGATAACAAAAGCACTAAAATCAAAAGCCCAAAAAGAAAGTTCAGATTTCTTTAAAGAAAAGAAATCAAAGGTAATGATGAAGGTAGGAAAATCAGCGGAAGCAGAGTACGTTGAGGTGACAAAAGAAAACTTACAGAAACATAAAGGCGAGAAAGTAAAAATAAAGGTCGCATCTGAAGGTCAAAAGAATGGTGGAGAAAAGTACAAAACAGTCAACACGACCGCAGTAGTTTCAGTTAAGGAACTAGAAAAAGCCCTTAATAACCAGACGCAAGCACCTATGATCACCGCGGGTGCTGCAAATGTGGGATCCACTACATATAACTTATAATGAAGAGTAAAGATAAGGTACTATTTACTGAAGAGGATAGAATGAATGTCAATTGACAACAACGAAAATACAGACCCAAACAATGAAGAAGCTCCCGCAGTTGTAGACCCTTGTGAAGAGTTGCCGCCACCGCCACAAGATCCACCTCCTGGTACTGGCGGAGAAACACCATCTGACCCAGATAACACAACAATACAGTTGCCACCGTTCCTTGCTCCACTAGACGTGGTCGATGAAGAAATTCGTTCTGCCAACAGAGAGGTCAACATATTTAACAAACGTTTTTTTATGGATCTGTCGACAAGACCGATGGCACTAGCAGAACAATCGAACAACGCAACGAAGGACAAGATAAGACTTTACTTTGGCATGCTTTGGGGTTGGAACAGCACTAAAGAAATATTCCTAAAAGATGAAAGGACAAGTATCGGCGCGATAAAGTACGAAATAATAAGAGAAGAATACTCACGGACCAGAAAGAGTTGGAATAGTTTCGTGGATGTGTATTTTGAAAAAGGCGATTACGACAATTTTTGGTCTCAAGCTATGTCGCGCCTCTCCCCTAGGGGCATTGTTAATGAAGAAGATAACACAATAAAGTATCCGTACATATATGATAGTGTGTTTGCCGCGGCCCAGCCTTTCTATTCTTCAGAGTTGGACAACATTAGGATTTCAGACGCAACATCTGTTTCAATCTCTTCCCACGTTGGGTATTATGAAGACAAGCCACATGTACCAGAGGTAGAGTTACCAAACTTATATAGAGCTTATTTTCGAGCCGGCCGCAATGTGCATGAGAATTGCAACGTTGACGATCGTATACAAAAGTTTACCAGCGACTCAGTTGCTGAAATGAAGACTGCAAACGAATCTATAAAAAGGCATTTTAATCAGTATGTAGAGATCTCTATAACGACACAACAGGGAGGAAAGATCGCAACCCTTCTTGATGAATTTCAAATGGATAAATACGTACTCGAATTGGCATCGAGTGGATATACACGGCCAGTTTCTTACTCTCAGGTGGAAGATGAATCTAGGTTTACATCATCCGAAAATGACCAAGCTCTGGAGAACGACAGGTTCTTGTTAAGCGCCTTGTCTAGAACTAGCCCTGATCCGTTCAACTCCTTGATATCAACAATAAAAAACAGAGGGTCAAGCTTTTTCGAGGGCTTAAATCACAGTAGCTATCCTCTAAAATATGAGTATTGGAACAACTCAGAGTTACTTCGGTTTACTGACACCATAAGGTCGCAACTGTTCATGAACAATCTGGAGCAGCAAGTATTAACACCTAGAAATATAAGATCCCTAAAGAGCATATACGACGGCCGTAAATCATTTTCAGAAATTATAGGATATAGAATCGCCAAGCATGAAGTGGTTGACGGGGAAATGACACTAGAACCAATTCAAAATTTCTATATAATGGACAGTGACAAGGTGTTGACTATAGACTTTGTAGATTCACAAGTCAACCCTGGAAAAACATATGTGTATAGAATACACAGTATAAACTTGGTGATTGGTTCCAAATATGCTTACATACCCGAAGGTGAGCTGTCTGTCACTGGCGAGAGAATAACTTCCAAATACAAGGTCGAGGTATTGCCGTCCATCAAACTAATAGAAGCACCGTTTTTTCAAAAGGTTGTAAGCATTATTGAGAAGCCGCCAATGGCACCACAAGTATCGTTTATTCCTTTGCAAGGTGAAGACAGTGCAATGCAAATGCTTATACAATCGAACTTTGGAGAAAAACAAGAGATACCCTTAAAGATATTTCCAGAAGACCAGGGAATAATAAATTCGATGCTTGAGTCGCAGCAAGCAAGAGAAGACGGAATAATACAATATCAAACAGATTCTCTTCCGGAAAAGTTTCAGATAATGAGGTT